>OLOK01000872.1_pt1 | contig 27984 bp, 29 predicted proteins | sample 1672591 | NCBI WGS metagenome assembly OLOK01 (sample SAMEA3136703, study PRJEB25190) | human gut metagenome | biome: human gut; feature: human-associated habitat; material: faeces | place: Austria | collected 2013 | reverse complement strand
TTTATTCTAATCTCATTTAAAGAATTGTTATCTATTATATTTTTAAACTCTTTAAAAATCAAATCATTATAAATGTTTAAAATGCCACTAACTATAGGAATACCATAATACTCCCTTTTCCTTAACATAGTATCAATAAATATTTTTAGAATAAGATAATAAAGAACTGACAAACCAACTTTGACTATAAAATCACAGAAAAAATCTTGAGTAACCTGATTATTCTTACTTGAAAACTTTAAATAAATAGCTAAATCACTCAAATTTTTTCTTACTCCTGCAAATTGCAAGATACATTCACTTGTTAATATCGATAAGTTATATGCTATAGAATAAAAGAACGCTCTAGCCCTTACTTTTGATAATATTTTTTTAGATTTCGTATCGATATTTATTATCAAGTCAGTAGATATATTTATTATTTCTTGAAGATATCTAAAAGCATCTTCACTTAGCAACCAATTAATAACTCCCAAAAATAAAGTGGAAATCAAAAAAGTAGCTAATATATTATTACTAACTGAAGCAAGCACTCCAACTATCAATATAATAGTTCCCATTGGAACATACACACCGAATTGCTCTGAAATTATTATTCTAAATGATTCTAAAGCAATATGTATCATCAAAATCAGGTTTATTAAAGTTGTTATATCTTGTATGTATGTTGGATTAGATAACATCAACTTTGCAAAAAAAATCATAATAACATTAAAAAACATATAAATAAGAATTATCAATAAAATTTTTAATATGAATATTATTTGGGTTTTATTATGATTAACTTCTTTTATGTGTCCCTGATTATCAATCAATGATTTACGACTAAATTTTTTACAAAAAATATAGCAAAGCCATGATTCATTGATTATCCAGAAAATCAAATGTATAAACTTTAAATTATGATAATACTGACTCCCATATTTTAATAGTAGGTATAAAAGAACAAAAAATAACTGAATTACGCAAAATTTTACAAAATTATTCGTCTTTATTTTTTCTAAAATTCTATCTTTATTCATATTTACTTTCAGTACCTTTTGCCTTTATTAAAAGCCTTTTTCCGCTCCTCCATAAACTCAATCAGTTCTTTTTTGAAGATTTCTTTTTCTTCATCAGTCAATCCTTTTGAGTTCATACGGAAAAGCAATTCAATATTATCTAATTCATCTGACTTTTCTTCTACGTTTCCAACTAAATAGTCAACTGAAACATTCAAAACTTGTGCAATTTTAACAAGATTGTCTTGTGTTGGTTTTTTGACTCCACGTTCCCATGAAGCGTAAGCAGGTTGAGAAATTCCTAGTTTTTCAGCAACTTCAACTTGAGTAAAGTTTGTCTTTTTTCTTAATTCTTTTAAGCGTTCTGAAAATTCCATTTTTAAGCCTCTAAAACTTTTTAAAATTTTTTCAAAAACCTCTTGACAAATATAACTATTGGTTATATAATATAAATATAGCTGGTAGTTATATCAGTTTTAAAAATAATAATGCTAACTTTTTAGCATCACGATCTTTGAAAATTAAATAAAAAGTGCGTCTGACAACCAGAGAACTGATTGCCAAAACTACACTAAACTTCGTACCTTTATTGTAAACGTTTTGGAAAGAAAAGTCAAGTCTATTTGATGGTTGAAGCGAAGATTAAAAACATTTTTTGTGGGCTTCCACGCATTTCGGACTTTCGCACTTTTCCGAATAGTAAAGTGAACTGGCTTCGCCAAAGGGCGTAAGAGAATCTTAAGGGTATGACAATGACTACCTGATGAGATTGGCTGGGGAAGCGATGGTAATTTATGCAATGCACCTTGCTAAACGTTGCCACCGTGAAGGATAAATCCTTCAACCAAATAACTTTTCTCTACTGCTGTCTATCTAATTTACTAGATAGATTTACTCTAGCTACTAAGCCCATTTTCTTAGTAGCTTTTTATTATTACAATAAAGGAGAACACTATGACAAACTTTTTTCGCACAACAATGTGAACGAATCTACAATAATTACATATTCACCTATGATATGTTTTCTGCATCCGAACAACTCCAGGGACAACTCTATCATCAAGCCCAAAAGGATTTAGATAAACTTGCCAACCAATCACTGCTTACTGGCTTTGCTCAAGGTGAAGTACAATTTTATACCAGAATGTTTAAACGAAAACTTTTTACTCATTACTACTCAAGAGTGGAGCAACTAGCTTAACTCTTTTTATTTTACTCTCAGAAAGGAAATATCTATGATTCCAGAAACACTTGTTATGCTACCAGAATTTATTGGCACTGCTTACTACGAAAAATTGGGAAATGCCCCACGCTATGTCTTCGGAAAAGAAGGCAAATACCAACGCCACGTGCTAAACAATGAACAACACGGAGCCTTCCACGTAATCACACCAGCTTCTGCTACCGTCTTTCCAGAAGATGCTCTAGTCGAAGTGGTCAATCCCATTTTCCTCGCAGATACTTCCCTAAACGGAAATTCTGTTGCCCCTGCCCTTAATGTATTTGCTGAAAAATTGGTTTTAAAAAAATAAGAAAGAATAGGAGAAAACATATATGGCTAAAATTGGATTAAACTACGGAGAAAAACTTCAAATTGCGGATAAGACCTATCGGGTTATTTCAGAAGGTCTTAATATCCCTCAAGTCTTTGGAAAACTCACCTTCCGAGGTATTGAAGGAACAGATACCATCTATGAAATTGACCGTTCCCAACGCAATCCTGACGGCTCCTACGTTCAGGTTAATACGGGGGAAATTCGGGGTGTTGTGGTAGGGATTCATTCTTCAGTCCAACACGAAACCCTCTTTTTCACTATTGCCGATATGGCGGAGTCTGAAATCGAAGACTTGGGGCTCAAGTACCGTGAGGAAGTGGAGCTAGAGGACATTGTCGTAACTCATACTCACGTTAACCGCAATGATATCTACAAGCTCTTTGCTTCTAAGATTAAGAAAAAAGGGGCAAGTCCTAAAGACTCTAAACCCGTAGAAAATAAGAAAGAAAACTAGGAGGTGACACATGAAACTCTTTACCTACCGTGGACAAAGAGTTCAAGTCTATCATCGACATATCAAGGCAATCACTTGGTTTATCTTGTGGTCGCCTTTTTTATTTGCCTTAGCTTACTACGGCTATCAACATCACTTGGAACTACAAGCCCAACCCTTTCCCAAAACCTACTACTTAGTTGCCTTTACCTTACTATCCACTCTTATCTCTCAAATCCTGAATTGGATTTGCTACGAGAAACTACTCGCTTTTCAAAAACTCAATAACTTGCGAATTCTCTCTCGTTTTCTCTTAGAAAATAATCTCTACCTAGTCAAGAAAGTCAAACGAGAGAAAAGGATGATAGAGAAAATCAGACTTCCTCAAGTCTATCTCAAACAATCCCGTTATGGTTTGGAAGTGAGTTTTATCCTAGAAGGCAATAAGTTTCAAGATAGATTTCTCAATCTTGGGGCACCCCTTGAAGTCATGTTTAATGGTGACTTTCGAAATAAAACCTTTGATAAACGTTTTATTAAGTACGATATCGCCATCAATCGGATTGATAGCCGTATCAGGATCGACCAAGTAGTGGTTGATGGTTCAAAACTCCAACTCATGAAAGATGTTTTTTGGGACTTTATCGAAGAACCACATTTGTTAATTGGTGGGGGGACAGGAGGAGGGAAGACGATTCTTCTCATGTCAATCATCTATGCTCTTGCTAAGGTTGGTTTTATTGATATTTGTGATCCGAAAAACTCAGATCTAGCTGGTTTGAAAAAAATCCCTGTCTTTCATGGTCGAGTCTTTACCAGTAAGGAAGATATTATCCAGTGCTTTAGAGAAAACGTGGAGTTCATGGAGAAACGCTATGAACTCATGTCTACTTCTCCTAAGTTTCAAGCTGGTAAGAACTTTACGTATTACGGGATGAAGCCTAAATTCATTCTGGTAGATGAATGGGCAGCCCTCATCGCTAAAATTGATCGGGATTATAGCCTACAAGCAGAAGTCACCGAATACCTTACCCAACTAGTCCTAGAAGGTCGTCAAGCTGGAGTTTATGTGATTTTTGCCATGCAACGTCCTGACGGGGAATTTGTCAAAACTGCTCTTAGGGATAACTTTATGAAGCGTCTCTCAGTCGGTCATTTAGAATCAACAGGCTATGACATGATGTTTGGAGATGCCAATAAAACCAAAGAGTTCAAAAAACTGGATGAAATCAATGGCGTTAAGGTCAAGGGACGGGGTTACATCGCAAACAACGGAGACTTGGCCGGTGAGTTTTTCTCACCTTATGTACCATTGGACCAGGGTTTTTCTTTCTATGAAGCCTACTCGCAAATTCCCATTTTAGAATTTGAAGGAGAAGAGTTTTCTGTCTTTAAAGACTATGACTCACTAGTCCCAACAAAAGAACTAATAGGGGAGGTAGAACAGTTAGAAAACCATATCAACCAACGACCACTAAAGGATTTTGCGGAAGAGCAGGAACTAAAAGTCGCAACACTTCGAAAGATTATCTATCTCTTGGAAGAACAAGGAATAGATTTTGGACGTTCTGACTCGGCTATTTTGGTGACTCCTCTTCAAGAAGAACTCCTTCTTGAAACTCTTCTCTGCTTTGAAGAGGGCGGACGAAGATCTTATGCCAAAGCCGTTCAGATGGTGCTTAGTCATCAGGAACTAGGACAAGGGCAAGGGCAAGCCTGACGGCAAGTCAGGCGCAGACCGTAGCCCGAAGTTCCTAGTTTCTGATGATGAACCCCCCGATTTCTAATAGGGGGGTTACATTTGGCAAAATGGCAAAGTCCAACCCTCCTCATTCCTTGTGAGAGTTGGGATTGCGAATTTTAGAAAGTGTGTCACTTTGGCAAAAAAAGTGTGTCACACATAAAAAAGGAGGTGTCCCCATGAATGGATAAAATCAGCCCATTCAATCTTAAGAAATTTCGTCAAGAAACAGGTATGAGCCAAAAACAATTTGCAGAAGCGGTTGACCTACCTACTAGAACCTATCGCTCCTACGAAACTGGCGAGAGAGGATTGAGCATTGAAAAATTCCGTGACCTAAAAGCAAAACTAGGCTTTCATAGAGAGCATGAAAAACAAAGTTTGCGTGCTCGGATTGACTACTTACGAATCTCTTTTCCTGATCTACGTGACTTAGAGTCTTTCTGTGAAAACTTTCTCTTCTGTCATCTGAGCGAATTTAGCGCTCAGGAAACACGGCTCATGAACTACACCCATCTTTGGCAACGAGGCAATATCTGGATTTTTGATTTCTTTGATAAAGCAGAATCCAAAGACTACCAATCCTGTCTTCAACTATCAGGGCAAGGGTGCCGTGAGTTGGAAGTACTCCTAGAGTACAGGGGAATCACTTGGCAGGCCTTCCTTCAAAATCTCTCCTATGCTTATGAGGATTGCCGAATTAAGAGGTTAGATATCGCTCTAGATGAGCTCTACAAGGGGTTTGGAAATGAAGACCAACAGATTCATATCCCTAAGTTAATTGAAAAGCTCTACGCCAAGGAAATAGTTCTTAATACCTTTCGAAAATGGAATGTAACAGGGGGTGGCTCTTTTATTGATAATGAGGATATGGAAGCCAATCATGGTTTATCTCTCTACTTTGGCTCAAGGCAAAGCCAACTCTACTTTAACTTTTACGAGAAACGCTATGAACTAGCCCGTCAAGAAAATATCTCCTTGGAAGAATCCTTGGAGATTTTTGGTATCTGGAATCGCTACGAACTTCGCTTTTCAGACCAGAAAGCACAAGGAGCTATCGAGGAATATATCAACGGTGTAGACCTTGGGGAAATCGCTCGTGGAGTTATCAATCATGAAATGCAAGTCTATGATGGAATCAATCAATTTGGGGCTTATAAACCTGATCAGAAATGGCAACAACTTTTTGGTGGGGTAGAACCCTTGAAACTCTCAACCAGTCCTCAACCCTACTCTATTGAACGAACCATTCGCTGGCTGACCTATCAAGTAGCAAACTCTCTTGCTTTAGTTTCAGAAGCTGATCGTATCATGCAGACCGAATACATGAAGATGATACAAAATAGCGGGGAAATTACAGATCGTGGGAAGGCAATGTTAAAACTACTCAAAGCTAGTAAACATTATGAACATTAGAAAGGAAAACAACCTATGGAATACAAAGTTGAGATTAATTCACTAGAAAACTTTAAAGCTTGGTCAGGCGGATTAACAACGCTAAACACCGTTCGTGAACGTGGAGGATTGGATACCCTCACCATTATTTGTGAGGATATCTTCTGTGGGGATACCCCAACGGAAACTCAAATCAATGATTGGCTCTGGTTTGATTCTGATTTTATCTTCCAAGCACTTGGCTATGATGATCTTCTAGAGGCTTCTTAAATTGCTTAAGAAAATCTATCAAGCAGACTTCTTTCTCTTACCTGACAAAGAGTTTTGGCATTTCTACATTCTTTTAAGAAAAGGAAAGGAGTTCTACTATGAATGTTCTGGAAGATGCACCGAAAAAGAACCAAATTCTAAAGGCCTCTATAGCTACGAACATGCTTGTTTCACGTTAGAGGGACAAGTTATTTCCCTCAATAAAAAGATGCGTCCCTCACTGATTGCTTACATCCAACAAACCATCAAGCAAAATCAAGAACAATTTAGAAAGGAAATCGAAATGGCAACAAAAACAACCTTCATCCGACAAGTAGAACAAGTCGCTAATGAATTAGGCGAATGTCTCAAAAAGAAAGATTATAAAGAATCTTGGACAAAAGCAGGTGAATTAAATAGCTTGCTGAAAAAAGAAGAAGCAAAGACTTTAGCTCCCCAATTACTGGAACAACTCCAATACGAGCTAAAAGGCTATTACTTTATCAATTCAGAAATGGAAAAACTTAATAAACGATTCTATGCAAAAGGAACCAAACTTATTGAGTTAGCCCAAGTGTAACAGGAGGAACTATGGACAATTTAAAATCCTATCTCTTAAAGGTGAGGCAATTTCTAGAACAATTTAAAAAGGTTGAACAGAAAAAGAAACCTCCAAAACTTAAAACCCTTACCAAAAAACAAGTTAATCTTGCCGTAGTTGGCGGAACTTGCTGCCTTCTCTTGATTGGACTCATGGGCTCCTTTCGAGCTATCACTCTATCCAATCAGGTTTCAAGTCTAAAAACAAGCATTGAAAACTTTGAAAAGGAAAAATCAGACGCTCCTTCAACTAGTAGGCAATATGACTACCGTCTACAATACTATTTAAATGATTTTGTTTATGCTTACTTTACCCTTTCACAAGAAAATAATAAGCAAACCGAACAAATTAATCATCTGAATTCCTTTTATGGTGCCCTTCCTGATACCAAGTCACAAGGGCAAGTCCGAAACCCTAGCGAGGTGATCTATTCGCAACTCGTCACTGTAACAGATAAAGTGGCAACCTACCGTGTCAAATACAGAGAATGGATCAAAAAGGACAACAACACCGAGAAAAAGGAAATCACAACTGGATTTAATATTCCTTTTGAGGAAGTCAATGGTAAATATCGTATCGCTGGTCTACCTTGGTTCTCAAGCCTTGACTCCTCACAAGCGACTCCATCTTTAAAAGACGAGCAATTGACCTTATCAGCAACTGATCGTCTATCGGAGGATGAACACAAGAAAGTAGACAAGTTTTTAACTGTCTTTTTCACCAACTACACTACAAATCAAGACAATCTGAATTTGATTGCTAGAGATGTTTCTGTAGTCGCAAATACTACCTTTAAAAGTATTGACTACACCTATCTAAAAGAAGATGGGGAAAAGCTCATCGCAACTGTTCAAGTTACTTTTGAAGTAGGGGCTTCAACTCATTCAGAGAATTTCACTCTCACTCTTACTCAAAATAACGAAACTTACTTTGTAGATGAGTTAGCCCACACCATTCCTATTAACTACGCAAAACAAGAAAAATAAAGGAGAACAACATGAACACAGAAAATCTACGAGCCTTCCTACAAGGAGATGCTGTTTGGGTACTAGGAGCAATTGCCGTCCTACTTGCAGTAAAAGCTTGGCGCAATAGCTCTTGGATCCAGCTTTTTTCAGTAGTTTGTTTTTATGCTGTCATTGTCTCACTAACTAAAGGACAAGACATTCTAAAAGCTTTTGGCTGGTTCCTTCGTCTCTTTGGGATTGAAACAGGACTCTAACCATGAAAGATGAAAAACTGTATGATTACGCCAAGGGGCTTAACGCCCCTTATTGGATTCAAGAGATAAAAACCAAAAAAGGCACTCGTATTTGGTACTTTGCTACTCCCATGCAACTGTCTTTTTTTATAGTCTTTATCTTCATCTTTGTAACCATGCTCTTAGCTGGTGGTTTTATTCTTGTACCTCTAGCTAAAGCGACCCACTCGATTTCATTAATTCTCTACTGGTTTATCCCTTATAAGCTAGCAAAATTTTATACAGAATACGAACCACATGGAAAGAAAATGCATCTTTTTCTAGCAGATTACCTAATCTACTGTTGGGATTTCAAACTTAACAAAAAAGCAATCTACCATGAAGATCGTATTGAACCTGTTAAAGAAATCGTCTTTGAAAAAACAAACCTCTAGAAAGGAGGAAATATGTCTCTAACACTAACTTATCCCATCCTACAAACTCATGACAATCTTGTCTTGAAACGGGATCGGTCAGTAATGGCCTACTACCGTATTCCAAATACCCCAATCACCATCACAGATGACGAACGAAAAAGCAAGCACAAACTAACTGTTGCACAAATGATGAAGAAACTTCAAAAAAACCAATATTTTGAGGTTTCCCTCATTCCTAAGGACTATCTTTTAGAGGAAAAATTAAAGGATTTTTCAGAAGCGCTAGCGGATGATAGTAGAGAACTCGGTGAAGAACTCCTCCTCTATACCGTTGACCATTTAACAAATGAAATGGAAATCCCCTATCAATTTGATTGGGTGATTGGAGTTAACCTAAGAAAACAAAATCATGGACAAACAATCAAAGAATTAGCCCTTGAAAGCCTAACTGATTTTTCCGAAAAAATAGCTCAGGGGTTTGGCTATGAATATGAACTCGCCGAAAACTGGTATGAGGACTACCGCGCAGATGAGTTTACCATTTACCAAGCCCTCGTTCCCTTACGAGCAAAAGCCTTATCGGATGAGGAATTGTTCTACTACCAACGGATGCAATATCTCCGCTATATTCCCCACTACAAAAAGGAAGTCCTCGCCAATCGTTCCCAATTTAACATCACGGATACTCTAATCAAAGTCACCAAGGGTGGCTTTTTAAAACTAGAAAGTCCTTATGGTTCTTCTTTTGTTACCATTCTTCCTGTTGGAAAATTTCCCATTCAGTTTAACGGCTTTCATCTAGGAGAATTTGTCCAAAGGCTTAACTTTCCTGTTGAATTGCGTATTAAGGCAGAATTTATTGATAACAATAAAATCAAAGGGAAAATGGGACGATCCAATACCCGCTATCGCAATATTATGGAAGAGGCAGAAAATACGGATACTGTCCAACAAGATGAAATCATCATGGGGTCACTTTCTCTGAAAGACTTAATGAAGAAGGTAGGAAATAAGGAAAATATCATCGAATACGGAGCTTATCTTATTGTCTCTGCTTCCAGCATTGGACAACTACGCCAACGTAGACAAGTAGTTCTCAATTACTTTGATGATATGGGCGTTGAAATCAGCGAAGCTAGCCAAGATGCACCCTATCTTTTTCAAGCTCTCCTCTATGGACAGCATCTTCAAAAGAAAACGAGAACTTGGACTCATATGGTAACTCCTCGTGGTTTCTCAGAACTGATGCCCTTTACCAATAGCTCTTCAGGAAATCGGATTGGCTGGTATATCGGACGAGTAGACAACTGGACAGGGCGTTGGGATTCGATTGAAAAAGCTATCGAATCCTCCAAAAACATTGTTCTATATAATGCCACTGTCGGAAACAAAGAAGATATCGCTGGTAAAATCACTAAAAACCCACACATCATCATCACAGGTGCTACTGGACAAGGAAAATCCTTTTTGGCTCAGATTATTTTCTTGAGCGTTGCCCTGCAAAATGTCAAAACCCTCTACATTGACCCGAAACGAGAACTCAGAAATCACTACCAAGAAGTGATTCACTCGCCTGAATTTGCTAGGCTCTACCCTGAACGTAAGAAACAGATTGAAGCATTTAACTTTGTCACTCTTGATAGCTCGCTACCATCTAACCACGGGGTTTTGGATCCCATCGTTGTTCTTGAGAAAGAACAGGCAGTCGAAGTCGCAAAAAATATGTTGGAATTTCTCCTACAAGCTGTAGATGATGTTACCATGGATCAAAAGACAGCCATTACAGAGGCTATAAACATCATTGCAGAGAAAAGAGAGCAAGGTCAAGCTGTTGGATTTAAACAGGTCTTAGAACGCCTGAAAATGGACGAGAAGGATGATATTGCTTCTGTTGGACGTTATCTAACTTCTATTGTCACGAATTCCATCTTGGAACTTGCCTTTTCAGATGGAACCACTCAAGGACTCAACTACGATTCCCGAGTCACTATTCTAGAAGTTAACAACCTTAAACTCCCTAAAGATAATTCCACAAAGATTTCAGACCACGAAAGAAATTCCATTGCCCTCATGTTTGCGCTTGGTGCCTTTTGTACCCACTTTGGAGAGCGCAATGAAAATGAGGACACCATCGAATTTTTCGATGAAGCATGGATTCTAATGAAATCCGCAGAAGGAAAAGCTGTTATAAAAAACATGAGACGTATTGGGCGATCAAAAAACAATACCCTTGCACTCATTACTCAATCTGTGCATGATGCTGAAAATGACGATGACACGACGGGCTTTGGAACCATATTTGCTTTTTACGAAAAGTCAGAAAGAGAAGATATTCTTCGTCACGTCAACCTAGAAGTCAACGAACAAAACCTAGAATGGATTGATAATATGATTTCAGGGCAATGTCTCTACTATGACGTCTATGGCAACCTGAACATGATTTCTGTTCACAATCTTTTTGAAGATATTGACATGCTACTAAAACCTATGAAAGCAACAGTTTCTTCAAGTCTTGAAAATAAATACGCTAGTTAGGAGGTGAAACCATGCAAGAAGCTTTTGAGAAATTAAAAGGCGTTGATATTTTTTCGCTCAAGTCCTATATGGAGCCAACTGGGTTCGGTTCCTTTAACGGTGCATGGGTAATGATTAATGAAATCTTTGTCAATTTTTTCTTTTTCCTGCTCAATGCCATTGTCGGTTTCTTCTCTCTTCTTATTCGTATCTTAGAACAAGTGGATCTCTACTCCGCCTACAAGACCTATGTCTTTAACGGTGCAAATTCTATCTGGGAGGGATTCACGGCTTCAACCACTAACGGAGTTGGAAAAGATTCCCTCATTTCAATGTCCCTACTTATTCTTGGGATTTATCTATTTTATCAATACTTCTTTTCTAAAGGGAGTTTCTCAAGAACAGTACTTCATGTCTGTTTAGTAATTCTCTTAGGATTTAGCTACTTTGGAACAATCGCTGGAACTTCAGGCGGACTTTATCTGCTCGATACCATCCACAATGTTTCAAAAGATATCTCCTCAAAATTTTCCAAAATTGAAGTCAACTATGATAAAAATAAGTCAATCAAAATTGGCGATTCAATGGCTGATAGCTATATTGCTGAAACTTCTTATAAAGCCTATATCTTTGTGAACACTGGTCAAGAAAACGGAAAATACAAGAATAGTCAGGATGGAAAAGAAGAGGAATTTGATAATAGTAAAGTATTAGGTACTTCTGATTCAAACGGAAAATTTACAGCAGTAAAAGCGAAAGAACGCTCTGACTATCTAGATAAAATTGGAAATGGTGCTAATGAAGATGGCGAAAAGAACCGCTGGGTTTCTGCAATGCCTGACTTCATCTTCATTCGTATGTTTTATATCATCTTTAAAATTGTGGAAGCCATTGTTTTAGCTATCCCAGTTATATTGATTCAAATTCTAAATATCCTCGCTCAAGTTCTAGTTCTCATGATGATTTTATTATTCCCAATTGCTCTTCTTGTTTCCTTTATTCCTCGGATGCAAGATTTGATTTTTGGGGTTCTTAAAGTCATGTTTTCAGGCTTAGCTTTTCCAGCAATTACTAGCCTCTTAACACTATTCATCTTTTACATTGAACAATTAGTTGAAAACTTAGTAACATCTGGCTTTGATGGTATTTTGAAGACTCTCCCTTCTCTCCTGCTTTTTGGACTCGTCTTTAAACTCTTGGTTTCTGTTGCTTCTAAAGCTATGATCTTTTTCCTCCTTTGGAAATACAAGGCAGAAATTATTCAGTTTATTCTTGGTTCTAAAGCTCGTATGGTAGCAAATGATATTGGAAACAAGGTCACGCAAACGGTTGGCCAAACAAAGGAATTAGCTTCACAAGTACCAACTAGAGCACTTTCATCTGCACAAGGATTAGGAAATTTTGTCCTTTCAAGCGCTGGATATGGAGCTGGTGCGGTCATGAATGCAAGAAGCCAATTCCAACAATTTGGATCATTCTTTACTAGCAAGCAACCAGATGAGGAAGAGCCTTTACCACCCATAGAAACAGAGCAAGTACAAGAAGATAGGGCTAAATTATATCCTAGGGTTGAGCACAGCACGACGCAACAAGAAACAACACCTTCATCTAACTTTGAACCAGTTTTGCAACCATACAATGAAAAAGTCACCCCAGAAGAAGAATTTGAAACTCTAAAGGAAGAATGGATTTCTCCTATCAAGCAATACCGTATCAATCGTATAGAGGCAAAACTAGAAGATTACAAAGATCCTCAATCCATGTTTAAAGCGCAAGGTTCAAATTCCTTTATCCGTGCATACAGAAAAACTATGACAAGGGATGATAAAATCAAGGCTAATATTGAACGCAGAAACAGACTAACCGAGAGACTAAACCAATTACGAGGAGAAGCAAATGAACACAAAAATTCGTTCTAGAACCTCATTCCCAAGAGTTCTAGAAAATACACTCTATCAAGCCTATCAAGAAGGAAAACGCTCAGTCGATTTCCTTCTTTTATTTCCAGTAAAGGATACTGAAAGAGAAATGATTATCTCCCAAGTAAAAGCCCATGCAATTGTCTTAGATGCCAAATGGCGCTTTGGAACAGTACTCTTTACTGCCTACATTCGCTATTAAGAATAGGAGGGTTTATGAAAAAAATCAAATGGTTTCTCATCCTTGGTCTCATCCCTCTACTCATGCCGATTCTTGTTATTCTCATTCTTGCCTCTGCCATGGCTGGGGGATCCATTGGTGGAAATTCCAACAGTCAAAACGAAGTTACCTATTCTGAACACTGGTCAGACGGGGACGCCTACACACATAATCTATTAGTTCATCGTTACGGTATCAAGGCTTCACAATTAGATGGATTCCTAAAAACTCTAGGAATCAACTATGATTCAAGTCGCATCAATGGGACAAAATTGCTAGAGTGGGAAGCCAAGTCAAATCTAGATGTTCGAGCGATAATTGCGATCGCATTGAATGAAAGTTCACTAGGAACTGCTGGGGTTGCGACAAATCCAGGAGCCAATATGTTTGGATACGGAGCTTTTGACTCTAATCCTGAAAATGCCAATAACTTCAATGATGAGGTTGCCGTAGTCGCTCTTACCCAACAAACTATCATTGGTAATAAAAATCAAACCTTCAAAATCCAAGATGACAAGGCAAAGAAGTTAGCTTCTGGTACTTTGAACACTGCCGTTGATGGAGGCGTCTACTTTACAGACACTTCTGGTTCAGGAAAAAGAAGAGCTGAAACCATGCAAAAGCTGGATACTTACATTGATGAAAACGGAGGAACCCCAAAAGCACCTAAACAAACTGCAGGCAAAACAAGAGACGGAGGTGGTGTCACTTCAAGCGATATTCCAGTCGGCTATAGTCTTACCCAAGCTATTGATACTACTAACTATATTGCAAGCTCTTATCCATGGGGGCAATGTACTTGGTTTGTCTATAACCGTGGAAAAGAAGTTGGTGTCAACTTTGACCCTTATATGGGGAATGGTAATCAATGGATGGAAAAACCAGGTTATACAACTACAAATACACCAACTGAACACTCTGCCTTATCCTTCTCATCGAGTCAAGCTGGCGCTGACCCAATATATGGACACGTAGCCTTTGTAGAACAAGTCAAATCAGACGGTTCCATTTTAATCTCTGAAAGCAACTATAAGGGACTTGGGATTATATCTTATAGAACTTTTGATGCAGAGACAGCAAAACAGTTTACTTATGTAATTGGAAAATAGAAAGGAGAAGAATATGCTGAAACTTAAATACGTACCCGTAGAAAATTGTAAAGCTGAATGGGGAGATAAATTAGCTCTTATGAAAAGGTTTGAAGGTCTTAAACTTAAAACACTAAATAATCTTCTAACTGAAATGAGACTTCATCCCCAATTTCAAGAATTTGTTATTAATTCTGGTCATAAAACTGTATGGATAAATTTTCAAGGATTTATCAAATTTTTGAGATTTAGACAAGATAATCGCTATAAGGAGGCTAGTTAATGGAACATGTCAAAATTGGAAATATCACTCAAAAATCTATCAAACATTCCAAAAAAGCAGGTTATCTAAATATAAAATTCCGAACTTACTTCATTAACCCTTTAACAAACAAAAGGAGAGAAGTTCTTTCCAATTGGTTTTTGGTTCCGAAAAAAACAGATTCTACTGATAAAGTAAAGGTCTCTCCTCAAATTCAGTCTATTGTCCGAAAAGAACTCCAAGGGAAGGCAAATCAACTGTTTGAGGAATTAACCAAAAGTAAAATTGGCGCTGAAACAGATATTACATTAGAGGAAGTCTGGATAGAGTGGCATAACGAACGTATAGAACGACAATTGGTTGCACCTAAAACCTTAGCTGGAGAAGATGGAAGGTACAGAAACCATATTGTTAAACAAATTCCTAAGGACTCTATTTTAAAAAATATTCCCTCTAGTTTAATTAAGGGACTTCTTGATTCTCTTTATCCCATAGGAAATCATAAAAGGATTGCTCAAGGAGTTAGATCTGATCTATCATCAATTTATAAATTCGCTGTTCTTCATGACTATATCAATCCTGATCAAAATCCAATGCCCTTTATTACGGTTGGAAAAAAAGGTTTACAAGAAGAGATTGAATCTCTCAGTAAATCTAATATTGAGGAGCAATATCTTGAACCACATGAGCTCAAAGAAGTGCTTGGTATCGTAAGAGAATATAATGAACAATACGCACGTATATTCGAATTCCAAGCATTAACAGGGATGCGTATTGGGGAAGTTCTTGGTATAAAAGAAGAAGTTATTGATTTCAAGAAAAAAACAGTATCCGTTATTCGTACACGTGCTACTCATGGTGGAGCTCCAGATGCAAATTATGAAGGTAATGTTAAAAACACTCAAAGTTATAGGGAAGTTCAACTCTCTGACCGATCTATTGAAATTCTAAACGAAGAAATAGAACTCAATAAAAAACACAAGCAATTTAATCCTGATTATCAAGATAATGGTTGGGTGTTTACTTCTAAGAGTATTCACAAACCAGATCACAATGGGAATCCTTTACATTACAGTGTTCTAAATAACTTTTTAAACTCATCTGAAAATGGAAAGTTAAATAAAAACGGTAAACCAAGACGAGTAGGAATTGATATTGATAATAAAATAAGTTTCAATAAGCATATTTCAACTCACATTTTTCGTCACACACATATCAGCTTTTTAGCTGAGCAAGGAATCCCTCTCGAAGCAATTCAAGATCGTGTTGGACACACACGGGGAAGTCGTGTTACAGACATCTATTTGCACGTTACACAAAAAACAAAAGATTTAATCATTCCTGTATTAGATTTGTTAACAAAATAAGTGTGGCAAATTTGTGGCAAAACAAAGAAAAAAGGCTTATCCAAATCGGATAAGCCCTGTTATATCAAGCTTTTACAAGTTTCTTAAGCTTTACCTTCTGAACCAAATACGTCAATACGTTCTTCAACAGCTGCTGTAATAGCTTCGAAACCTGGTTTCAAGAATTTACGTGGGTCGAAGAGTTTCTTCTTGTCGTATTCCGCTTCGTTTGCATCGTACTCACGTACAAATTGACGAGTTGCGTTTGCAAATGCGATTTGGCATTCAGTATTTACGTTAACTTTTGCAACACCAAGTTTGATAGCTGCTTGGATTTGATCGTCAGGAATACCTGAACCACCGTGCAATACGATTGGGAAACCTGGAAGAGCTTCTGTCAATTTCTTCAAGTGGTCAAGGTCAAGACCTTCCCAGTTTGCTGGGTATGGTCCGTGGATGTTACCAATACCTGCAGCCAAGAAGTCGATTCCAGTAGCAACCATTGCTTTAGCATCTTCGATTGGAGCCAATTCACCTTTACCGATGATTCCATCTTCTTCACCACCGATAGTACCAACTTCAGCTTCTACTGAGATACCTTTAGCGTGTGCTTTTTCAACAACTTCTTTAGCTAATTTAAGGTTTTCTTCTACTGGAAGGTGTGAACCGTCAAACATGATAGAAGTGTAACCTACTTCGATACACTCAAGTGCATCTTCGTAGTGACCATGGTCCAAGTGAATCGCAACTGGTACAGTGATACCCATTGACTCAACAAGGTTTTCGATAAGGGCTTTACATACTTTGTAACCACCCATGTATTTAGCAGCACCCATTGAAGTTTGGATCAAAACTGGAGCTTTTTTAGCTTCTGCTGCACGCAAAATAGCTTGAGTCCATTCAAGGTTGTTTGTGTTAAATCCACCAACTGCATAACCATTGTCACGAGCTGCTTGGACAAATTTTTCTGCTGAAACGATTGCCATTATAATCGGCCTCCTCTTATTTTTTGTGGTTAAACCACTTACATTGTTTATTTTATCACTTTTTCACTAAAATTGCTAGTTTTTCCTGAAATTTTAAAGAATTGCAGGGAAACCCTTAGCCTTTTTAAGCGTCTCTATTGCAAAAAGAAAAAGCTGGCAAAAGCCAGCTTACTTGATGCGGAGAGAGGGACTTGAACCCTCACGACCTAAAGCGGTCACAGGATCCTTAGTCCTGCGCGTCTGCCAATTCCGCCATCCCCGCGATTGAGTACTTTACTAGTATAACAGGACAGCTAAGGCTTGTCAAGAAAATTTTTGACTTTATTTCAAAAAATCAACCTTCTACTCAATCAACAAGGCTAGGAAATCTAAGCGAAAATGAAGCTAATGCAGGAACACAGAAAACTTAGGGCTGCTGAGTCGCAACAAAGACAGCCACAGTTTGGTCGGGATCGTATTTTTCAAAGTCAAAAGTGTAGCCTCGATGAAGCTCGCCTGTTTCTTCTGCCTGCCAAATCCTCTGCCAAGCATGAAGAATCGCTTGCGGATCCTCCTTATCAGCCTCAAATACTTGATAGGTCTGCTCGGATGTATCAAAATCATAGACGTCCCCATCTGTCAAACGACAGATAGAGAGACTGTAGTCTCCTTTGTAATCACTGGCATAGTCATGATAGACGGCATAGACTGGTTCCCCTTGGGCAAAAGCTTCTTTCACAGCTCCCTCTTGTTCCTGCCAGAGAGTTTGGATTTTTTCTATACAATGCTCATCTTGAAAATTATTAGTACGAATACTAGCTAAAATGTTTAGAAACATCTTCTTCCCTCCTTTTGCTTTCATTATAACATTTCTCTAGAAAAGTCGCTTAGGTCAGACAAAGCTAGTCTATCTCTCCGAGCTCTTTTCTACCGCTGCAGTGATAAAAGCCGTATAAAGGCCTTCAGGTCGGTTCGGACGGCTAGAAAGCTCTGGGTGGTATTGACAGGCCACAAAGAATTTGTTTTCTGGGATTTCCACTATTTCAACCAAGCGATTGTCTGGTGAAACTCCAGAAAATACAAATCCGGCCGCCTCAAACTGCTCGCGAAAATCATTGTTAAACTCATAACGATGACGGTGACGGCGCTGCACGACTTCTTGATGATCGTAAGCTGCTGCTGCCTTAGATCCATGTTTAAGCTTAGAAGGATAGAGCCCCAACCTCAGCGTTCCACCCAAGTCTTCGACATCAATCTGATCACGCATGAGGTCAATGATTGGATACGGTGTGTCTGGATTGAGCTCCGCTGAGTTGGCATCTGCCAGCTCAAGGACGTGACGGGCGAATTCAACACAGGTCAGCTGCATACCCAAGCAAATCCCCAACATAGGCACATCTTGCTCACGCGCATAGCGGATTGCCTGAATCTTACCCTCAGTTCCTCTTTGACCAAAGCCACCCGGAACGATAATTCCATCCGCACTTCCAAGAAGCTCTGCTACATTTTCAGCAGTTACCCGATTCGCATCAATCCAGTCAATCTTTACCTCCGCATCATTGGCATAGCCGGCATGCTTGAGCGCTTCGACAACTGAAATATAGGCATCTGGTAACTCAACATACTTACCGACCAGAGCAATATGGACCTGCTTTTTCAAGTTCATCACTTTTTCTACCATAGCTGACCACTCCGTCATATCCGCTGCCGGCACATCCAGCTTCAGATGGTCGCAAACGATTTGGTCCATTTTTTGGGCCTGCAAATTGAGAGGAATTTGGTAGAGATGCTCTACATCCAGCGACTCAATGACCGCCTCAGGCGCTACATCACAGAATTGAGCTAGTTTATTTTTGATGTTTTGTCCAACTGGTTGCTCTGTCCGAATAACCAGCATATTGGGCTGAATTCCCAGACCTCGCAATTCCTTGACTGAATGCTGAGTCGGCTTGGTCTTCATTTCGCCGGCTGCCTTGAGATATGGGAGAAGGGTTGTATGGATATACATGACATTGTCTGCTCCGACATCTGCCTTCATCTGACGCAAAGCCTCTAAGAAAGGAAGAGACTCAATGTCTCCAACTGTACCTCCGACCTCTGTGATAATCACATCCGAGTCCGTCGTCCTTGCTGCCCGCTTGATCTTGTCCTTGAGAGCATCTGTAATATGCGGAATGACTTGGACCGTCGCTCCCAGATACTCGCCCTTACGCTCCTTGCGAAGGACTTCGCTATAGATTTTACCAGTGGTGACATTGGAGTATTTATTGAGATTGATGTCAATAAAACGCTCATAATGCCCCAGATCCAGATCCGTCTCGGCTCCATCATCTGTGACAAACACTTCCCCATGCTGGTAAGGGCTCATGGTGCCGGGATCAATATTGATATAAGGGTCAAATTTCTGAATCGTAACCTTGAGACCGCGATTCTTTAAAAGCCGACCCAGACTGGCTGCTACAATCCCTTTCCCGATAGAAGAAACCACACCGCCGGTGACAAAAATATATTTAGTTGACATACATGCTCCTTTTCATAAAACAATTCGTTCCAGCAGCATCGCAGTTGCTGGAATCTTACCTATAGGAGGATTTTCCATAATCTATCTGAAAAAGAAAAATAGCTCCCTGAAAACAGGAAGCTCTGACCTCTAAAAGAGGTGCCCGAACAGTATGATATCGCAAACCTAAAAAATTGTCAAATATTTTCAGTCGGTTTTCATCCATTTTCACCAATACTACTGACATTCATTTTAAGCGCTACATCGGATATAGATTCTGCTAAATAGGGCTTGATCATTCTGATTTTTTTAATATTTTTGTAGCATTGATTCACGAGATCGCGAGTGGCAGCCACAGCTACTTCTTGTTCCTGCCAGAGAGCAATGATTGTCTCGAAAATTATTTGTTCGAATACTACTTAGTTTTTCAAAAATATGAACACTCCCCGCTTAGCTTAATTTATGGATGGCTAACAATCATTTCTAGATCGTGACCTTCTAACTTCCAGCTAGCCACATCGCTCGGTAGGATAAAATGGTCTCCCTTATGAATTGGATAGACTTGACCATCTACTGTTAACTGACCTTGTCCATTTAATACGCTGTTGAGCGTATAGTCAGCTGTTTTAGTGAAATCAGCCTGACCAGTCAGTTCCCACTTGTAGACAGCAAAGAAATCATTGGCAACCAGTAAAGTTGAAGACAGATTATCCACTTGTAAATTGACTGGGCGGCTATTTGCGGGTTCTCCAATATTTAAAACATCGATAGATTTTTCTAGGTGCAATTCACGGAGATTTCCTGCATCATCCTTGCGGTCAAAGTCGTACACACGGTAAGTTGTATCACTAGACTGTTGAGTTTCTAAAATCAAGATACCTGAGCCAATAGCATGCATGGTTCCACTTGGTACATAGAAGAAGTCACCTGCTTTAACCTTTACCTTCGTCAAGAGCTGATCCCAGTTCTTGGATTCGATTTGTTCGCGAAGTTCTTCTTTACTCTTAGCATTGTGGCCATAGATAATCTCTGCACCTTCGTCTGCAGCAATAATATACCAACATTCAGTTTTTCCTAACTCACCCTCGTGTTTCAAGCCGTATGCATCATCTGGATGGACTTGAACACTAAGCCAGTCATTGGCATCCAAAATCTTGGTCAAGAGAGGAAAGACCGGCTCAGAACGGTTCCCGAAAAGTTCCCTATGTCCAGCATAAAGCGTGTCTAACTTTTGACCAGCAAAACGGCCATTTTTCACAGTGGATACACCATTTGGATGGGCTGAAATCGCCCAATATTCACCGACTTTATCACTAGGAATCTCATAGCCAAACTCGTCTCTCAGCTTGGTTCCACCCCAAATTTTTTCGTGCATGACTGATTGTAGAAATAATGGTTCTGACATGTCTTACCCCCAAAATGTACTTTTTCTCTATTATATCAAAAAATGGATAAGCTAAAATAATCTCCCTTCACCTTTCTATATCAAAAATTACAGTAAATTTAGTAATTACTCTTATTTCTAGGACAAATTCAAAAAGCACCGCAATTGCAGTGCTTTCTTCTTTATTCTTGCTCTTCTTCGACGAACTGACTGTTGTAGAGATCGGCATAGAAACCTCCCTGCTCCATGAGCTGGTCATGGCTTCCTTGCTCGATAATATTCCCATCACGCATAACTAAGATCAGATCAGCATTGCGAATAGTGGATAGGCGGTGAGCAATAACAAAGGAAGTCCTGCCTTCCATCAGCTTGTCCATCGCTTTTTGAATCAATTCCTCCGTCCGTGTATCGACAGATGAAGTCGCCTCATCTAAGATAAGGAGTGGCGCATCTTTGAGCAGAGCCCTCGCAATAGTCAGGAGCTGCTTTTGACCAACAGAAAGGCTGACTGTGTCATCCAGAACTGTATCATAGCCGTCCGGCAAGGTCATGATAAAGTGGTGGACACCAACCGCTTTTGCAGCTTCAACAACTGCTTGGTCTGTGATATTTTTCTGATTATAGATCAAGTTTTCTTTAATAGTCCCTTCAAAAAGCCAAGTATCTTGTAGAACCATAGAGAAAGCATCGTGAACTTCTGAGCGTTGCATATTCTTGATATCCACACCGTCAATCATGATTTGCCCACGTTCAATATCATAGAACTTCATGAGTAGGTTGACAATTGTTGTCTTACCAGCACCAGTAGGGCCAACAATTGCAATTTTTTGTCCAGCCTTTGCTTCTGCTGAGAAATCGTGAATAATAGTCTTATCAGGATTGTAACCAAAGAAGACATCTTTAAATTGGACATGTCCTTTTACACTTGTTAATTGTTGAAGTTTGTGAGAATCATCTTCCATATCTGCTTCTGCTAGAAACTCAAAGACACGTCCCATAGCTGCACTAGCAGATTGGAGTGTTGTAATTCCCTGGGCGATTTGGGAAAGAGGTTGAGAAAAAATTCGTACATAGACCATGAAAGCTACAATCGTTCCCATGCTAATGGAGCCATTAATAGCCATTGTAGCGCCTACAATCACGACCATCACATATCCAAAATTGCCAACAAAGTTCATCAGAGGAAACATAATTCCTGAAATAAATTGTGACTTCCACATACTAGTATACAGATTTTGATTGAGGACATTGAAGGCCAGGCGCGTCTTTTCTGCACCATTGTAACTAGTGATAACATTGTGCCCGGAGTACATTTCTTCCACATAACCATTAATAGCTGCTAAATTACTTTGCTGTTCTTGAAAATATCTCTGAGATTTCGCCATCAGAACTGCTGAGAAAACAAAACCCAATAAGACCGAACCAATCGTCACAAATGAAAGTGCAACATTCGTATAAAACATCATAAAGAGTACAGCAATTAAAAGTAAGACCGAAGAAATCAGAGTACCCAAGCTCTGTGTCAACGATTGTCCGACTGTATCTACATCATTTGTCACACGTGATAGGGTATCACCTTGAGAATGACTATCAAAGTAACTTAATGGTAGGCGGTTGATTTTCTCTGCAATCGCAGTTCTCAAACGTTTTGAAAAGTGCTGAATCATATCCGAAATAGCATAACCCTGCGCATAATTGATAAGAGAACCTACAACATAAAGGAAAGCTAGGAACAAACCTATATTTGAGATAGCTCCCAAGTCCATCTCGCCTACTAGACCATCTGTAATTAAGTTTGTGATTTCACGCAACTTATAAGGACCAAAGACTGTAATAATACTAGAGATGATCGCACCGGTTACTGCAATGACAAAAGGAAGCTGGAAACCTTTAATATAGGGCTTCATCTGGGTAAATAAAGATGTTTTTTTATTTTCCATTTTCTAGTTCCTCCTTTGATAATTGAGAATAAGCAATTTCTTGGTACACTTCATTCGTAGCCAACAACTCTTTATGGGTACCTTGTCCAACGACTTTACCATTGTCTAGAACTAGGATTTGATCGGCATCCATAATAGTGGAGATTCGTTGGGCGACAATCAGTTTTGTCATATGTTGGGTCTGTTCTGCCAATTCTTTTCGTAAAATACGATCTGTCTTATAGTCCAAAGCAGAGAAAGAATCATCAAATATCAAAATTTCCGGCTTACGGGCCAATGCACGCGCAATAGCCAGACGTTGGCGTTGACCACCAGAATAGTTGGTGCCTCCTTGAGACACTTCAGACTCAAGCCCTGCCTCTTTTTCTTCTACAAATGATTTGGCTTGTGCTAGTTCAAGGGCTCCCCACATTTTCTCTTCATCTAGTGGAGTTTCCACGCTTTCTCCAAAGTCCAAATTTGAAGCAATTGTCCCTGAGAAAAGTACAGCTTTCTGCGGAATATACCCTACCTTATTACGTAGAGCTTTAAGCTCGTAGTCACGGACATCTACACCATCGACTAGAATCCTACCTTCTGTCACATCATAGAAACGAGGTATCAAATTGACAAGGGTTGATTTACCTGAACCAGTAGATCCAATAAAGGCAACTGTTTCACCAGCTTTAGCAGTGAAATTAACATGCTCAATTACTGCTTCAGAATTTTTTGCATAACGGAAAGAAACATCTTCAAAAGTTACTTGTCCTTTACTTTGGCCCTCAGTCTGTGCTTGATCTTTTTCTTTGATACTGCTATCCAGTGCTAACACTTTGTTAATCCGGCCAGCCGAAACAAGGGTACGTGGTAAAACAATAAATAAAGCCCCCATCAGCAAGAAGCCAATTACAACCTGCATACCATAAGACATGAAAACAACCATATCACTGAATAGACCAAGCTTATCAGCAGATGCTGCGCTATGAATCAAATAAGCTCCAATCCAATAAATAGCCAGCGTTAAACCACTTGAAATTCCGCTCATAATCGGATTGAACAAAGACATGAAGCGGTTAATAAAAATATTAAGGCTAGTTACCTCGTCGTTTGCTGCACCAAATTTTGCATCCTGGTAATCTTCTGCATTATAGGCCCGAACAACCCGAATCCCTGTCAAACTCTCACGTGTCACACTATTTAACTTATCAGTCAAGGTTTGTACAATAGATTGCTTTGGAAAAGCCAAAGTCACTAAGACAATCGTCATTAATATAATGGCTGCAACCGCGACTAAAACAGCGATCAACCAAGCATCTGATTTGCCAACAACCTTCGTCATAGCCCAAATCGCCATGATGCTTCCTCGGATAACAACTTGTAATCCCATAGCGATAAACACCTGAATTTGGGTAATATCGTTGGTTGTTCTGGTCAGAAGACTTGGGATAGAGAATTTTTTAATCTCTGAATTAGAATAATCCAAAACACGATTAAAAATATCCTCGCGCAAGCGGGTAGTATAGCTAGAAGCCATCCGAGAGGACACAAAACCAGCTATTACCAAGGAGAATAAGCTGGCAAAGGATAGGCCTAGCATTTTCAAACCTGGCACCCATAGATCTCCTGTCGTTGTCCCCGGTGTCTGTAGTAAGGTTGTAATTTCCGACATATAAGTTGGCACTTCCAACTCTAAATAAACGGTCAGACAGATAAAAACAACTGTCATCAAAATCAGTCCGATTTCTTTTGACGTCAAGCGTTTAAATAATTTAAACATTGGCATCCTCGCTTTCTAATTTCTCAATATTTTGGTGGAATTTCGCCATAACCAGAGTGAAGGTTGCCAATTCTTCTTCTGAAACACCCTGGAGGAGACAGCGATCAATTTCATTAAAAAAATCATGTAACTCTTTTAATTGTTGTTTGGACTGGGCTGTTAAATGAATCATCTTGGCCCTTTTATCTGTCTCGCTTACCTCAAGAAAGATGGATCCATTTTTTTCCATCCGTTTGATTAGATTACTGGCCACCGACTTAGAAATATCTAACTCATGCTCAATATCCCTAATAAAGGTCGAAAGTCCTCTTTTCGCTCGGTGAGATACGATGTGAAGAACTTGACCTTGTGGACCTCCCATAAATTCCATCCCACAAACCTTGGCTCTTTTCTCTATGATCCGTTGAGTCTTTCGGCCAAAGCGTTTGAATTCTAATAAAGGCTTTTCCAATACATGCTCCTTCCCATTTAGTTCTCTTGAGAACAAATAAGTTACCGTGAGAACTATTCTACCACTTCAAAAGCGAAAGTCAAGAAAAAAGTTTCCATGGGAACTATATTTTTAAAAAAAGAAACTGGAAACCAAAGTCCCAGTTCTATCTATTCGAAAAACCTCGCCCTTCAGCTATTCTACGCCTCATCAACTCTTCTTTTAATGTTCTAAAAACGTCTATTAAATAGAAAAATGAAGTCCCCTCGTCTCATCTTTACTTTCTTCTTTTCTATGGAAATAGCCACTTAATATGAGGAGCCAATTGGGAAATCTGTTGATGGAGTTCGTTGAAACTAACATCTTTCACATGGTCCAAATTTAAAGAAATGGCACTTGCGTCTTGATCCTTAGGATAGAAATATAGAATTCGAATGTCCAGATCTGCAGACGTCCTATGAGACCGGTAAAGGTCATATTCAATCTTCTCAATCTCCTGCCATAAGAAGAACTTCTCGCTTTTATCTGATAGGCCTCTTAATCTCATTCCCGATTTATCCATCTCTAGAATTGGAGGTCTATGATTGGAAATATAGCCTAAAACAAACATAAAAATAGCAATGATCCCCACTCCCCAATAGACTATATTTAACATTACATCACTTTCTTCAGTAGTCTTACCACTTCTCTCATCCTCTTTGCTGATTGGATTACGATAAATTATTTGATTCGCATTATTCTGACTTTCTGATGCAGGGGTCTGGTTATCTAAAGAGGCAAAAGCCATAGTAAAAAAGATACCCAAGAGCAAGAGAAAGCCTATGAAATAAAAAGTTGAACCATCGCGCTTATATACTTTCATTCTATCCCCCTATATGAGAATCCCTTCCAAATGATCCAGCTCGTGCTGACAGATTTGAGCAGGAAAGTCTTTCAGGGTTATGGTTTGTGGTTGCCAATTTCGATCTAGGTAATCGACAGTAATTTCTTGATAACGGGTTGTAGATCTGCTACCAACAAGAGACAAACAGCCTTCCTCTGTCTGATAAAGACCTGACTTAGCGCGCAAGATTGGGTTAAACATAATGATTGGAACCATCCCATACATGAAAATGATCACGCGCTTCTTAACCCCAATCATATTGGCCGCAAGACCGACACAGTTTTCTTGATTGGCTAGCAGAGTATCCTGTAAATCTTGAGCAAGATAGAGATCGGATTTTACAGCTACTTCTGATTTTTGCTGTAAAAAGAAAATATCTTTTACAATAGCTTGTTGCATGTTACACCTCATATAATAAAGGCCTGATCAAGTCAGACCTTTATTTCTTTATTTTGCATGGCGTTCGCTGATTTCTTTAGCCAGTACAAAGTTACCCAACGTTGCTGAACCATTACCAGCTACAGCTGGTGTCACAATATAATCACGAACATCTGGAACAGGAAGATAGCCATTGAGTAACACTGTGAATTTCTCGCGAACACGGTCCAACATGTGCTGTTGCGCCATTACTCCACCACCAAAGACAATCACGTCTGGGCGGAAAGTTACAGTAGCTTGAATCGCAGCTTGAGCAATGTAGTAAGCTTGAATATCCCAGACAGAGCTGTTAAGCTCGATATTTTCACCACGGATTCCGGTACGAGCTTCCAAGCTTGGACCAGCTGCCAGACCTTCCAAACAGCCATTATGGAAAGGACAGACACCATTAAATTCTTTTTCTACATCCATCGGATGCTTAGCTACATAGTAGTGACCCATTTCTGGGTGACCAGCACCACCGATAAATTCTCCACGTTGAATCGCTCCAGCTCCAATTCCTGTCCCAATTGTATAATAGACCAAGTTTTCAATACGGCCACTAGCATTGTTGCGAGCTACAACTTCTCCAAAAGCGGAACTATTGACATCAGTAGTAAAGTAAATTGGTACATTAAGAGCACGACGAAGGACACCAACGATATCCACATTCGCCCAATGAGGCTTTGGAGTTGTTGTAATGAAACCGTAAGTTTTTGAATTTTGATCAATATCAATTGGTCCGAAAGAGCCAACAGCTAAACCAGCTAAATTATCAAAACGAGAGAAAAATTCAATCGTTTTATCTAAAGTTTCAATCGGTGTTGTAGTAGGAAACTGTGTTTTTTCAACTATTTCAAACTTCTCATTACCAACCGCACAGACAAACTTAGTCCCGCCAGCTTCCAAACTTCCATATAATTTTGTCATAAAATTCCTCTTCTTTTATGCTATCAGATTTAAGTTAATCAGACCTCCCTGACACCTTTAATCTGATTTGCAAGTTTTTCTTTTTTGCATTCAATTTATTATAGCATATCTCACGGCAACTATTTCACCAAACTAAATTTTTTTCATGCTTTTTTCAAGACATTTAACCAATAGCCTGCTCCAAAAAAATATCCCCCAAGTTTTCTCGGGGGAGTTGTCAATTCACTTCTTGCTCATAAATCATTGGAAGCTGACTGTATTATTTTTTATGATCATTTTAGATTCTGGTGAGATATCTGTTTGTTCTAGTGTTATAATCGTTTCACCTTTTTCATCCAATATATGCCAAGCACCATCTTTATGTCCTAGCAAAGCAACACCATTCTCTCCGCTATCTTCATCTTTGTATGTTGTAGAAAATGCCTGATCCACACCCTCTAGCAAGCGCTCCTCTTTCGTACTAAGGGTTACCAAATAGTAAGCTCCTGCTCGAACACCTAGCGCGTACTGATTATCAATCTGAGTGTACTTTTCATAAGCTGATTTGGAAGCTAAGGCGCTACTGAGAGTTTTACTCAATTGTTTCTTCACCTCCTCACTTCTTTCCTCATCCAGAGACTGAATTGTTTTTTGTACGTCTTTAACCTTAGCAACTTCCTGTCTTTTGGCCTCTCTAGCCTGATAAATTAAGAAGGTTCTCACCAAAAATGAAGACCCAAAAACCAAGCCGACAATCATAGCAATGACATTACCTTTTTTCTTCATCCGATCCCCCATGTATCTAGTAAGTAGTATATAAGAAATGTTTCCTTATAACTTATAGCATAACAGAATATT
>OLOK01000861.1_pt1 | contig 28163 bp, 20 predicted proteins | sample 1672591 | NCBI WGS metagenome assembly OLOK01 (sample SAMEA3136703, study PRJEB25190) | human gut metagenome | biome: human gut; feature: human-associated habitat; material: faeces | place: Austria | collected 2013 | reverse complement strand
TTTCTTTGATAATTATTTGAACGATAAAATTTTATTTTAATATAATCTACTTTTTATATATTATTTTATTTAAACTAGAGAAGCCACGAAAACCTTAAGACAAAAACCCCGTCCCAATGTCTAAATGTCTAAAAACATCTTGCATAATTATGGTAAAATGTAATATACTATGTAGGAAAAAAGGAGGAAATAAAATGAGTTATGAAAAAATAGACATAAAACAAGGAATTAAGCTTCATAAAATAAATACTGAAAAATTCAAAACAAACTTACTTGCCGTGTTTTTAACGACAAAATTAAATAGACAAAACGTTACGAAAAATGCTTTAATATCATCAATATTAAGAAGAGGTACAAAAAATATGCCAACTTCTGAGCAAATAAGCAAAACACTAGAGCAAATGTATGGTGCAAGTTTTGACTGTGGACTAGATAAAACAGGAGACAATCAAGTTTTAAAATTTTATATAGAAACAATTAATGATAATTTCTTACCAAGTAATAGTGAAAACTTATTAAAAGAATCTCTAGAAAAAATATTAGACATAGTATTTAATCCATATATTGAAAATGATGGATTTAAGGAAGAATATGTAGAACAAGAAAAAAATAATATAAAACAAATAATAGAAGGAAAAATAGATAATAAGGCTCAATATGCATTAGATAGATGTATAGAAGAAATGTATAAAAATGAAGATTTTGGACTTTATAAATTTGGGTATATAGAAGACCTAGAAAAAATAAATGCAAAAGATTTATACAATTATTATAAAGAACTAATAAATACATGTAAAATAGACATATTTGTGTCTGGAATGTTAGATAACAATGTTGAACAATTAGTAAAAGAAAATACATGTATTAACAATTTAAACGAAAGAGAAGCAAGTTATACTAAATTAAATATTTGTCCTAAAGAGGAAAAAAAGGAAAATGTAGTTACAGAGAGTATGGATGTAACACAAGGAAAATTAATTGTAGGGCTTGATGTTAATATAGATAATGAAGACTTAAAATATGACACATTAATTTACAACAGTATTTTAGGTGGATCTGCTAATTCTAAGATGTTCCAAAATGTAAGAGAAAAAGCACATTTAGCATATGTTGCAAGTTCTAGTTATATGAGATATAAAAGCAATATATTTATAAAGTGTGGAATTGAAATTGGAAATTACGAAAAAACATTAACTCTTGTAAAAAAACAAATTGAAGATATGGAAAAAGGAGATTTTACTGAAGAGGAAATAGAAAATGCAAAAAAAGGAATAATTGCAAGCATAAAAACTATTGATGATGAGCAAGATACACAAATTACTTACTATTTTGGACAAGAGTTAACAGGAACTATAGTATCTTTAGAGGAATATACTAAAAAAATTGAAAATGTAAGTAAGGAAGATATTATAAATATTGCTAAAAAAGTATCTATTAATACAATTTATTTTTTAAGAGATTAGAAGGAGATAAAAATGCAAGTAATTGAAAATTTAAAAGTTAAAGAAAAGTTATATATTGACAAGTTAGAAAACGGCTTAACAGTAATGATTATTCCTAAAAAAGGAATAGAAAAAAAATATATTATTTGGGGAACAAATTATGGGTCAAATGATAGCAAGTTTATAGTTCCAGGAGAGACAGAAACTATAGAAGTGCCAAAAGGTGTAGCACACTTTTTAGAACACAAATTGTTTGAACAAGAAAATGGAACAAATAGTTTAGACACACTAACAGCATTAGGAGTAAATGCAAATGCATATACAACAAATGACCATACAGCATATTTATTTGAATGTACAGATAATTTTTACGAAGCACTAGATGAATTTATGGACTATGTTCAACACCCATATTTTACAGATGAAAATGTGGAAAAAGAAAAAGGAATAATAGGACAAGAAATTATGATGTATGATGACTATCCAGAGTGGAGAGTTTACTTAAATGCTATGGAGGCAATGTATCATAATAATCCAATAAAAATTGATATAACAGGAACTATAGAAACAATAAGCCATATAGACAAAGAAATTTTATATAAATGTTATAATACATTTTATAATCCATCAAATATGGCGTTAGTTGTAAGTGGAGATTTTGAACCAGATAAAATATTAGAAGAAATAAAGAAAAGACTAATTCCAAATAAATCTAATGGAGAAATAAAAAGAATATATGAAGAAGAGCCAAGTAGTATAGTAAAAGAAAAAATAGAGCAAACAATGCAAGTAAGTCAAAGTTTATATTGCATAGGAATAAAGGATAACCAAATAAAGTGCAAAGACAAAGTAAAAAAACATATTGCCGTAGAAATAATATTAAATTTACTATTTGGCAAAAGCTCTGAGTTATATAAAAAATTATATGATGATGGAACAATATATTCTACTCCAAGCTTAGACTACGAATTTTCTACAACATATGCACATGTTCTTCTTACAGGTCAATCTAACACACCACAAAAAGTATATGACAGTTTTAAAGAACAAATAAATAAATTTAAACAAAATGGAATAAACAAAGATGATTTTGAAAGAATAAAAAAGAAGATATATGGAACATATGTTAAAGAATATAATGATGTAACAGATATATCTAGAATGTTTTTGGCAGATTATTTTAAAGGAATAAATAGCTTTGACTATTTAGAAGAAATAGATACAGTAAATCTAGAATATACGACACAAATTTTAAATGATTTATTTAAAACAGAAAATATGGTGCTTTCAGTCGTAAGAAAGTAGAAAATAAAATATCAAAAAAACAGTATAAATAAAATAAAAAAATTTATGCTGTTTTTTTGTGTCATTTGATGTCGAAAAAAATAGATTTAACACGTACGAAAACCGCATGAATACTACAAATTTCATTGACTTTGATGTAAAAATGTGTTAATTTATAAATGTACTTAAGAGAAAAAATAAAAAAAGGAGAGATGCATATGTTAAATGATGAAATTTGTAAATTAAGAGATAAACTAAATGAAAGTATAATATCTGGTGAAGATTATAGTATTATTTACAAACTAAGCGTTGAACTAGACGAGTTAATTGCAAAATATTATCAAGATTCTCCTGAGATTATAAATAAAAGATAAACTAAAAAAGAGAAAATATGTGCAATCATATTTTCCCTTTTTGTTTTTTAGCTAAACTTGCCAAATATAAAAAAATGTAGTATAATATCGAGCCAAGAAAAGGGGAAATAAAAATGCAAGTAAATAATAATAAAGAATATAAAAACTTTAGCAAAATAGTCAACACCTTTTATAATGAAGAAATAGAAAATATAAGTGAAGAAGAAATTGATATAAAAAGTAAAGGAACAATAAAATTAGAACCAAAAATCATATATGATAAATTTACAGGAAATATGAAGATAGAATTTCAAATAGGAAAAAATAAAATGTATAAAATAAAAAATTTAGCAGAATTTTATACAAAAATGATGAATAAGGAAAAATTTAAATATAAAGAAGGTTTACAATTTATTCATGATAAAGAAATGTTTACTAAAGAAAGCAAACCATTATTGGAGTTTATGTTAAAATATGCAGAAATAATGAAATATGCAAATTCAAATTCAAACAGTAATTATAAATACTTTGGAAAAGCCTTAAATGAAAATTTTATAATTATAGGAAATAATGGGATAGATGAAATATTTGATATACTAAAGGACCAAGAAGTAAAATTTCAAAAAGATGGAAAAGAAGAAAAAGTAAAATTTATAGAGGAAAACCCAAAGCTGGAATTCTTATTAAAGAAAACTAAAAATGAGGACTACATAATTATTCCTAATATTGATATATACAAAGTAGTACTAATAAGGGGAAAAAAATATAAATACATATTAGAAAAAAATAAATTATATAGATGTAATAAAAATTATGAAAAAACAACAATAAAAATGTTAGAAACATTTAGACAAAATTATATAACAGAAGTAGAGCTAGGAACAAAACAGTTAACACAATTTTTCTCTATAATAATGCCTAAAATGGAAAATTCAATAAAAATTTTAAATATACCAGAATATGAACTAGAACAATATAAACCAAAACACTTGGAAGTAAAAGTGTTTTTAGATTTTGACAATGCTCAAAACATAATAGCAGATGTAAAATTTAAGTATGGAAAAGATGAATTTAATCCATTAGATGAAAAAACAAAAATAGAATTTCCAAGAAATATAATTGAAGAAACAAAAGCCTTAAATATCTTTAGAAAAACAGGTTTTATGTTTGATGTAAAAAATTTAAGATTTATATTACCAAATAATGATAAAATTTATGAATTCATGTCCAATGATATAAGCTTATATATGAAAAAATTTGAAGTACTTGTTACAGAAAATTTTAAATCCAAACAAATAAAACAACCCAAAATAGGAAATATAGGAATAAAAGTAGAAAATGATTTATTATCAATAAACCTAAATGAGCTAAATTTGGATTTAAATAGTATAAAAGAAATAATGGAAAGATATCATCTAAAAAAGAAATATTACAGGTTAAAAGATGGGAGTTTTTTAAATTTACAAGATAATCAGGAAATAAGCTTTTTGGATAAATTAATAACAGGTACAGATGTAAATTATAAAGAATTAGAAAAAGGCGAAATAAAGCTTCCTGTAAGTAGAACATTATATTTAAATACTATTTTAGGAAAACTTAAATCAACTGCAATTACTAAAAATGAAACTTATAAAACAATAGTAAATAGCTTAAATAAAGAACAACTAGAAGAAATTAGGTTACCAAAAATAAATGCAAATTTAAGATATTACCAAAAAACAGGCTTTAAATGGTTAAAAACACTAGATGAATATAAGTTTGGAGGAATACTTGCAGATGATATGGGACTTGGAAAAACAGTACAAGTATTATCAATAATTTTAGACTATATACAAAACAATAAAGAAAAACAAACAAGCCTTGTAATAGCACCAAGTTCATTAACACTAAACTGGAAAAATGAGACAGAAAAATTTGCACCAACATTAAAAACACTTGTAATTAGAGGGACATTATCAGAAAGAAAAAAATTAATAGAAACTTTGCAAGATTATGATTTAGTAATAACATCATATGACCTATTAAAAAGAGACATAGAAAACTATAAACAAAAAGATTATAAATTTAAATACATAATAGCAGATGAAGCACAATACTTAAAAAATAGTACAACTCAAAATGCAAAAGCAATAAAAGATTTAAAAGCACAAACAAGATATGCGTTAACAGGAACACCAATAGAAAATTCACTTGCAGAATTATGGTCAATATTTGACTTTATAATGCCAGGGTATTTATATACATATAAAAAATTCAAAACAATGTATGAGATTCCAATTGTAAAAGAAGAAGATGAAAGTTCTATGCAAAAACTAAAAATGTTAATAGAACCATTTGTACTTAGAAGAACAAAACAAGAAGTTTTAACAGAACTTCCAGAAAAAGAAATAACAATATTAGAAAATGAAATGCAAGAAGAACAAGAAGAAATATATTTATCATATTTATCAAATATAAAAGAAGAAGTTGCAAAATTAATAGGCCAAACAGACTCAGGGAAAAACCAAATGAAAGTATTAGCAGCACTTACAAGATTAAGGCAAATATGTTGCCATCCAAACTTATTTATAAAAGACTATAAAGGGGAAAGTAGTAAATTAGAGCAATGCATGGAAATAACAAAAGAAGCAATAAAATCAGGACATAAAATATTATTATTTTCATCATACACATCAATGCTAGAAATAATAGAAAAAAGACTAAAAGACGAAAATATAAAATACTTTAAACTAACAGGAGCAACAAAAGTAGAAGAAAGAGTAGATTTGGTTGACGAATTTAACAACAATAATGAAATAAAAGTGTTTTTAATATCACTAAAAGCAGGAGGAACAGGACTAAACCTAACAGGAGCAGACATGGTAATACACTATGACCCATGGTGGAATGTATCTACAGAAAATCAAGCAACAGACAGAGCATACAGAATAGGCCAAAAAAATAATGTACAAGTATATAAACTAATAACAAAAAACTCAATAGAAGAAAAAATATATAAACTACAAAAAAAGAAAGAAAAACTAATAGACAATGTGTTAGATACCAAGACTACATTTATAAACAAGCTATCAAAAGAAGACATATTAAGTCTTTTTGAGTAAAAATTGCCAACAGTTCCGGGTTTAAATGACAATAAATTGCCAATGGTTCCGGGTTTAAATGGCAATAATTGCTGATTACTTAGTGGTTGAAAGAAAATAGAACACTATTAGTTTATGATTAAAAGGGAGAAAGCAATGAAAAATTATATTACAATAATTGGCGGGGGACTTGCAGGAAGCGAGGCTGCATACCAAATTGCAAAAGCAGGAATAAATGTAAAATTATATGAAATGAAGCCTAAAAAATTTTCTGAGGCTCACAGCAATAAAAATTTAGCAGAAATTGTATGCAGCAATTCATTTAAATCTAATTTATTAACAAATGCATGTGGCTTATTAAAAGAAGAATTAAGAAAATTGGATTCTTTGTTGATAAAAATTGCAGATAAAACCAAAGTGCCTGCTGGTCAAGCATTAGCAGTTGATAGAGAGGAGTTCTCAAAACAAGTAACCAAAGAACTTGAAAGCAATCCTTTAATTGAAATTATTCATGAAGAAGCGGGAGTAAATAACACTTTAAATCAAATTGCGCAAGAAGGAATTACAATTATTGCAACAGGACCATTAACATCAGATACATTAGCAAAACAAATACAAGAGCTAACAGGACAAGACAAATTGTATTTTTATGATGCAGCAGCACCAATTGTGACCAAAGAAAGTATAGATTTTAGTATTGCTTTTTATGGTGACAGATATAGTCAAGAAAAGAAAAAAGAAGAAACGGTAGAAGAGTGGAAAAAAAGGCTGGAATGTGAAGAAAAAAGCTATATAAATCTTCCAATGAATAAAGAAGAATATGAAAACTTTTGGAATGAATTAATAAATGCTAAAATTGTAACTTTACATGATTTTGAGAAAAAAGAAATTTTTGAAGGATGTATGCCAATTGAAATTATGGCAAAAAGAGGGATTGATACATTAAGGTTTGGACCATTAAAGCCAGTTGGATTTGATGATCCAAGAACTGCAAGAAGACCATATGCTGTTGTTCAATTAAGACAAGATGATAAAATAGCAAGTATGTATAATTTGGTTGGTTTTCAAACAAATTTAAACTTTATGGAACAAAAAAGAGTTTTTAGCATGATACCAGGTCTTGAAAATGCAGAGTTTATAAAATATGGAGTTATGCATAGAAATACATTTATTAATTCTCCAAACTTGCTTGATGAAACATATAATTTGAAATCTAATACAAATATATATTTTGCAGGACAAATCACAGGAGTTGAGGGCTATGTAGAATCAATAAGTTCTGGTATGGTGGCTGCATTAAATGCAATTTCAAAATACAATGGCCAAAAACAAAAAATAACTTTTAGTGAAAATACAATTATAGGAGCACTTGCAAAATATATTTCATCTCCAAATGAAAAGTTTCAACCAATGAATGCAAATTTTGGAATATTGCCAGAATTAGAAGGAAAAAGGATTAGAGACAAAAAAGAAAAATATATGAATTTAGCAAAAAGGAGCTTAAAAGAATTTTAAGCTCCTTTTTACAATTATTACCAAAATATTACAATTGTATTAAATTTCTAATAATTTACATAATTTTATTGAAATAAATTGTGAAAAATGTTATAATAAAAATACTAGTGTAATAAAATACAAAAATATATTGTATTTTGAAAGGGGAAAATTATGGATAAAAAAATATTAGATAAAATTAAAGAAACTTTAGACAGTAGTTATGAAATACAAAAAGATATAAAAGAAAATGAAGAAAAAATAAATAAACAAGAAGAAAATTACAATGTTGAAAAAGAAAGTTTTGATAAAGAATTTCAAAAAGAAAATCCTAATAATCCAGTTTACATGGATAGACGTAATAGCCAAATGACTGAACTTGAAAAATTAAATAAAGAATTACAAGATGGAAAAAAACTTGTAGAAGTAAAAAAGGTTGAATTAAAAGAGAAATTTAATAAAAATAAAGAAGAAATATTAAAGCAAGTTGAAGATAGAAGAGAAAAAATGAAAAAAAATTATGAAGACTATAAAACAGGACTAATTAATGAAAAAAAAGAAGATATATCAAGAAAAATTGAAATATTAAAAAAGGACATGGAAAACAAAAGTGCTGTTGCATTGGATATAATGAAACCTATGCTTCAGCAAAGAGAAGAAAAACTGAAACAAATTAATGATGAAATAGCTAATGTCGAAAATCCTGAATTTGAAAAAGAATTTGAAGAATTATCTAATGTAGAAAAGGTATTAAAACAGCCATATACAACAAATTTCTTAATCGAAGGGTTAGCTGAATTTTTTAAACCATATGAAGCTAAAATGCAAGAAGAAAAAGAGGCTGAAGAGAAAGAAAAAGAAGTTAAGCAAGAAAAACTAAAACAAAATGAAATAAAAGCAAAACAACCAGAAGAAACAAAGCAAAATGAAGTAAAAGTAAATGAAGCAGAAGAAAAAACTAGTGAGAATAGAAATGAAAATGTAAAATCAAATCCAATAAAACAAGATGATGAAGAAGAAAAAATATATGGGAAATATAGCAGAATGAATGATTTAAAATTTGAAAGAAGACATAATGAAGAAGCAAATGAATTAGATAAAATAACAAATGTTGATGTTAAAATTAATAAAGAGGGAATTCTTGAGTATCTAATTTATGAAGAAGGAAAAAAGGAACCAACTATATTTTCTTATAATTCAAATAAATTTAGTTTAAGTGATTATAAACCTATATTAAAAAATATTAGAAGTCATATTGATGAAAGGCAAGGCTTTGAAATACTAAACAAACAAGATAGAAAGAATATTGATCCATTCCTAGTTGATGTTATAGGAGAAAAAATAGGCTCAAATAAAAATAGTGATAGTTTAGATAAATTGATTGTAGGTGGACTATATAATAATGATTATATAGATGTTAAATATGATATGGAAAATCTAAAGAGAGTAAAAGGATTAAGAAATAAAATGCACCTTAGAGAAATAGCTAGAGGAGCAGAAAAACAAGGATTTGAAGTTGAAAATTTTAAAGATACATTACTTAGAAGAATAATTAGTAAAATAAAAAATAGATCTTATGAGTTAGAAACAAAGGAGGAACCAAAAAGAATTGCTGATGGCAATAAAGAGGAAAAAATAATATTAAGACCAAAAACAAGCAAAGAGAAAAATAAGGATCTTTCAATGGATAATAAAATTAGACCAAATATGCATTTACATGGAAAACTAAAAGATAAAATTTCTGATTATAGGAACAATTGGTTACTCAAAAGGAGTGAAACATTTAAAAAGAGAAGTGAAAAATATGACGACATGCATAAAAAAACGCAAGATAAAATATTTGATATAATAAATAAAGAAAATAAAGAACAAGGACAAAACCAAAGTATGAAGTTTGACAAATTTGGAAATAGGGTTACAAAAACTCCTGAAGAAATAAAAGCTGAAAAAAGAGCAAAAGATATTTCTGAGAAAGCATTAAAAAGTATACATGAACAACAAAGAGAAGAAGTAAAATAATTAAGAAAAACTTGGAAATTTTCCAAGTTTTTCTTGACTAATTAAGCTAAAAATGATACAATATAAACCGTTACGATAAATTACGTGTATTGCGCGAATCCGTAGCGGTTTGTTTTATTAACAAAAACATTGCTAATAAAATAAAATAAAAAATAGGAGGTGAAATTTAAGTGCCAACAATTAATCAATTAGTTAGAAAAGGAAGAAAAACAGGAGTAACAAAATCAACTGCACCAGCTCTTCAACATGGATATAACTCTAAAAATAAAAGATTAACAAACAATAGAGCTCCACAAAAAAGAGGAGTATGTACAGTAGTAAAAACAGTTACACCTAAAAAGCCAAACTCAGCTTTAAGAAAAGTTGCCAGAGTTAGACTTTCTAATGGTTATGAAGTTACATCTTATATTCCAGGTATAGGACATAACTTACAAGAACACAGTGTTGTATTAATAAGAGGTGGTAGGGTAAAAGACCTTCCAGGTGTTAGATACCATATCATAAGAGGAACATTAGATACAGCTGGTGTTAAAGATAGAATGCAAGCTCGTTCTAAATATGGAGCTAAAAGACCTAAAAAATAAAATTAAATAAATATTTTATAAACTAATAGGCTAATAGTTCAAAAAATAGTGCTTGTTATTTTGTCTAAATTAAGGTACTTAAATTTAGAATAGATAAGTGCTATACGGAAAAGCTAAAAAGCTTTTTTGAGTACCTTTCTGCATAATGTGCAGAAATAAAAATATAAAAATGCATATTTATGTTATATTTTCATTGTCACAGTCTTAAAAATTTAAAAAAATGTGGAATGAAAAACATGAAATGTTATGAATAGGAGGGAAGAATAGTGCCAAGAAGAGGATTTATAGCAAAAAGAGATGTATTACCAGACCCAATATATAACAGCAAAGTTGTTACAAAATTAGTAAACAATATAATGTTAGATGGTAAAAAATCAGTTGCTCAAAAAATAGTATATGATGCATTTGATATCATAAAAGAAAAAGAAGGAAAAAATCCTTTAGAAGTTTTTGAAGCAGCATTAGAAAATGTAATGCCAGTTCTTGAAGTTAAAGCAAGAAGAGTTGGTGGTGCAACATACCAAGTGCCACTAGAAATTAGACCAGAAAGAAGACAAACTTTAGGTTTAAGATGGATAGTTAGTTATGCTAGAAACAGACATGAAAAAACAATGGCTGAAAAATTAGCAGGTGAATTAATCGATGCAGTAAACGGAAATGGTGGAGCATTTAAGAAGAAAGAAGATACACATAGAATGGCAGAAGCTAACAAAGCATTTGCACATTACAAATGGTAAAATTGAAAGGGGGAAAATATAAATGGCAGGAAGAGCATACCCACTAGAAAGAACAAGAAATATAGGAATAATGGCTCACATTGATGCTGGTAAAACAACAACAACAGAGAGAATATTATTTTATACGGGAAAAACACATAAAATAGGTGAAGTTCATGAAGGTGCAGCAACAATGGACTGGATGGAACAAGAACAAGAAAGAGGTATAACAATTACATCTGCATGTACAACATGTTTCTGGAATAATAACAGAATTAATATTATAGACACACCAGGACACGTTGATTTTACAGTAGAAGTTCAAAGATCTCTAAAAGTTCTTGACGGTGCAGTAACAGTACTTGCAGCAAAAGGTGGAGTTCAACCACAAACAGAAACAGTTTGGAGACAAGCTGACAAATATAATGTACCAAGAATGGTATATGTAAATAAAATGGATATAACAGGAGCTAACTTCATGCTTTGTATAGATCAATTAAAAAATAGATTAAAAGCAAATGCAGTTCCAATCCAATTACCAATTGGTGCAGAAGACCAATTTAAAGGTATAGTAGACTTAATAAAAATGAGAGCATTCATCCATAAAGATGATTTAGGAAAAGAAATAGAAGAAACAGATATACCAGAAGATATGAAAGATTTAGCTAATGAATATCATGATAAAATGATAGAAGCAGTAGCAGAACAAGACGAAGAATTAATGATGAAATACCTAGAAGGTGAAGAATTAACAGCAGAAGAAATCAAAAAAGGTTTACGTGCTGGAACAATAGCAAATAAAATAGTACCAGTAACATGTGGTTCTTCATACAAAAATAGAGGTGTTCAAGAATTATTAGATGCAATAGTTGACTATATGCCATCACCATTAGATATAGACCATATTAAAGGTGAAACATTAGATGGAGAAGAAACAGAAGCAAAAACATCTGATTCAGAACCATTTGCAGCATTAGCATTTAAAATTGCAACAGACCCATTTGTTGGTAAATTATGTTTCTTTAGAGTTTATTCAGGAACATTAGAATCAGGTTCTACAGTATTAAACTCTAGTAAAGATAAAAAAGAAAGAGTTGGAAGAATTCTTCAAATGCACTCAAATCATAGAGAAGACATAGACAAAGTTTATGCTGGTGATATAGCAGCAGCAGTTGGATTAAAAGATGTTACAACTGGAAATACTTTATGTGATCCAGAACATCCAATAATCCTTGAATCAATGGAATTCCCAGAACCAGTTATTGATATAGCTATTGAGCCAAAAGATAAGGCAGCTCAAGAAAAAATGGGAATTGCACTTGCAAAATTAGCTGAAGAAGATCCAACATTTAAAGCATATACAAACCAAGAAACAGGACAAACTATCATTGCTGGTATGGGTGAATTACACCTAGATATCATCGTAGATAGATTAAAAAGAGAATTTAAAGTTGAATGTAATGTAGGTAAACCACAAGTTGCTTACAAAGAAACAATTAGAAATAAAGTTAAAGTTCAAGGTAAATTTATTCGTCAATCTGGTGGTAAAGGACAATATGGTGATGTTTGGTTTGAAATGGAACCATTAGAGCCAGGAAAAGGAATAGAGTTCGAAAGCAAAATTGTTGGAGGAGCTGTTCCAAAAGAATACATTAAACCAATTGAACAAGGAATGAGAGAAGCTGCTGAAACTGGTATTCTTGCTGGTTACCCAGTTATAGATTTCAAAGTTTCATTAGTTGACGGTTCATACCATGAAGTTGACTCTTCAGAAATGGCATTCAAAATCGCTGCATCTATGGCATTCAAAGAAGGTTGTAGACAAGCAAAAGCTGTTATATTAGAGCCAATAATGAAAGTTGAAATAACAGTTCCAGAAGAATACATGGGAGATGTTATTGGAGATGTAAACTCTAGACGTGGTAGAATGGAAGGAATGGAAGCTAATGATGGAATGCAAGAAATTAAAGCATTCATCCCACTTTCAGAAATGTTTGGTTATGCAACAGACTTACGTTCTAAAACACAAGGTAGAGGAACATATTCTATGGAACCATCTCATTATGAAGAAGTTCCAAAATCAGTATTTGAAGCAATTGTTGCTTCAAGAAAAAAAGCTGAATAAAACAATATAAATTTATTTAGTATAAAATGCTTGCTTTTTTAACTAAAATGTTATAAAATGCAAACAACAACTTAAGTTATTAAATTTAATTAAAATATAAAAAGTAGCATAAGGAATAAACCTTAATAGCTAACTTAATTTAAGGAGGAATTTAAAAATGGCAAAAGCTAAATTCGAAAGAAATAAACCACATGTTAACATTGGTACAATTGGTCACGTTGACCACGGAAAAACAACAACAACAGCAGCTATTACAAAATATTTATCATTATTAGGAAAAGCTAAATTTGAAGCATATGATCAAATCGATGGTGCTCCAGAAGAAAAAGCTAGAGGAATCACAATCAACACAGCACACGTTGAATATGAAACAGATAACAGACACTATGCACACGTTGACTGTCCAGGACATGCTGACTATGTTAAAAACATGATCACAGGTGCTGCACAAATGGACGGAGCAATATTAGTTGTTTCTGCTGCTGATGGTCCTATGCCACAAACAAGAGAACACATCTTACTTGCTAGACAAGTTGGTGTTAAATATATCGTTGTTTACTTAAACAAATGTGATATGGTTGACGATCCAGAATTATTAGAATTAGTTGAAATGGAAGTAAGAGACTTACTTTCTGAATATGGTTTCCCAGGAGACGAAATTCCAATTATAAAAGGATCTTCATTAAAAGTTCTAGAAAGTACATCTACAGATCCTAATGATCCTGTATATGCACCTATGAAAGAATTAATGGATGCAGTTGATAGCTATATCCCAACACCAGAAAGACCAATCGACCAACCATTCTTAATGCCAGTTGAAGACGTATTTACAATCACAGGACGTGGAACAGTTGCAACAGGTAGAGTAGAAAGAGGACAAGTAAAATTACAAGACGAAGTTGAAATTATCGGTCTTACAACAGAAAGAAGAAAAACTGTTGTTACAGGTGTAGAAATGTTCAGAAAATTATTAGACCAAGCAGAAGCTGGAGATAACATTGGTGTTTTATTAAGAGGTATTGATAGAAAAGACATCGAAAGAGGTCAAGTTCTATGTAAACCAGGAACAATTCATCCACATACAAAATTCACTTCAGAAGTTTATGTATTAACTAAAGAAGAAGGTGGAAGACATACACCATTCTTCAACGGATACAGACCACAATTCTATTTCAGAACAACAGACGTTACAGGTGTTATTGAATTACCTGCTGGAACAGAAATGGTTATGCCTGGAGATAACGTATCAATGACAATCGAATTAATTACACCTATCGCTATCGAAAAAGGATTAAGATTCGCTATTCGTGAAGGTGGTAGAACAGTTGGTTCAGGAGTTGTTGCTGATATAATAGCATAATTTATGAATTTAATTAAAAGATGCAATGAAAATTGCATCTTTTTTATTTTTTTACTTGCATTTTTACAAAAACAATAATAAAATATAAACATTATAAATATATTTAAACAAAGAAATTGCTTAAAGTTAAATAACATTTAGGAGGAAAAACAATGAAGATTATATTAGATGCAATGGGAGGAGACAATGCGCCTGATGCCAATATAAAAGGTGCAATAAATGCAATAAATAAAGTAAAAGCAGAGGTTATACTAGTAGGAAAAGAAGAAGTAATAAGAAAAAGAGTAAAAGAATTATATGGAAAAGAAATAGAAGAAATATCAGAAAGATTAAAAATAAAAAATGCTACAGAAACTATAGAAATGGAAGATACACCAACACTTGCAATAAAACATAAAAAAGATTCATCAATGGTAGTAGGATTTAAAATGCTAAAAGAAGATGAAGGAGATGTATTTATTTCAGCAGGAAATTCAGGAGCATTATTAACAGGAGCAACATTAATAGTAGGAAGAATAAAAGGAATAGATAGACCAGCATTAGCAGGAATTTTGCCATCATATAAAAGTCAATTATTATTAATAGATTCTGGATCAAATACAAATTGTAAGCCTATTAACTTATTGCAATTTGCTCAAATGTCTACAATATACTTAAAAAATACATTTGGAATAGAAAAGCCAGCAATAGGTTTATTAAATATAGGGACAGAAGAAACTAAAGGAAATGAATTAGTTAAAGAAAGCTATAAATTACTAAAAGAAAAATCAGAAGAATTAGATATAAACTTTATAGGAAATGTAGAAGGTAGAGATGCATTTTCAGGTAAAGTAGATGCAATTGTAACAGATGGATTTACAGGAAATGTTTTTCTAAAAACAGCTGAAGGATTAGGAAAATTTGTAAAAAGAACACTAACAGAGAGTTTTACAAAAAATTTATGTACAAAATTACAATATTTAGTAGCCAAAAAGCCAATAAAAAGTATGTCAAAAGCAATGGATTATAAATCTTATGGTGGAGCATTATTTTTAGGGGTAAAAAAACCAGTAGTAAAAGCTCATGGAAGTAGTGACGAATTATTATTTGAATATACAATTATTCAAGCAGAAAAATTTGTACAAAATAAAGCGGTACCAAAAATGATTGAAGAATTTGAAAAGACAAAAGCTATGGTAAAATAAAAATTGCAATAATATTAAGGGAGTAAAAGAGCAATAAAAAGTGATTTAAATACCTAATATGATAGCAATTTTGAACGGTTAGTATAAAAATTAATTATATTAATAAATATACTTGACAAAAACATAAACATATATTATAAAAGAACTATAAGATAAAAATACAACAATATTTTTAAAACTTGAGAGGAGGTGAACTCGCACAAATGAGTTCAGAAGAAGTATTAGAAAAGGTAAAAGGAATAATAGTTGAGCAATTAGGTGTTGCTGAAACAGCTGTAACAATGGAAGCATCTTTTATTGATGATTTAGGTGCTGATTCACTTGATATAGTTGAATTAATAATGGCATTAGAAGAAGAATTTGATATTGAAATTCCAGATGCTGATGCAGAAAAAGTTGTAACAGTAGGAGATGTAGTTGACTACATAAAAGAAAATGTTTAATTTTAAATGTTAATTGTTATAAAATTATAAATAAAAAAGAACTTAAATGAACATAAATTAAAATGTTTCATAAAAGTTCTTTTTTAAAATTTGAATTAATGAATTTTAATTTTTATACATTTGTTAAAATATTTATATAATTTTTGCTAAAATAATTAAAATAATCAAATATTCCCTTTCTATTAATTTTGTATGAAGTAAGAATCTTGGTTGAAGTAATTAAATTATTTTCTGAATAAATATCAATAGTTCCAAGAAAATAATTTTCTGCAACAGGAGCAACTAAATAAGATTTACATTTTATTTTTATATCCAAATTATTTATTTTGTCTTTTTTTAATGGAATTATTTCATGTTCAAGCATTTCATATTTTAAACAAATATTTTGGGTTATTCCCTTTTCTATATAAAAATCGTTTAAATTTTCTTTTTGCCATGTATCAAATTTTTCTTTAATTAGAGTATTTAAGTTAACAGGTTCATATTCTTTAAAAATATATTCAATTAATTTTATACTATCTTTTGTTCTAAAGTTTTTTGTATCTGCCCCAAGCACAACACAAATTATATCCATATTTCCTCTTTTACAAGCTGTTACTAGGCATCTATTTGCACCATTTGTAAAACCAGTTTTTATTCCATATATACCATTTAATGTACCTAATAGTTCATTTGTATTTGATAAAGTTTTGGTATAGTTATTTATTGTTACAGTATAACTCTTTGTTCCCACAATTTGTGCAAAATCTTTGTTTTTTAATGCATAATTTGAAAGAAGAGCAAGTTCATATGCTGTTGTATAATGTTCATCATTATCTAAACCATGTGGTGTTACAAAATGTGTATTTTCCAAATTTAATTTAGCAGCTTTGTCATTCATAAGTTTAGAAAAATCTTCTATACTTCCTCCAACATGTTCAGCAAGTGCAACTGCTGCATCATTTCCAGAACATAACATTAATCCATATAGCAAGTCTTTAACAGTGATTTTATCTCCTGTTTTAAGCCCTAACCTTGAACCTCCTGTTCCAGCAGATTTTTTAGAAACCTCAACTATATCATTTAAGTTACCATTTTCTAACACAATTATACAGGTCATAATTTTTGTTGTAGATGCCATTTTTCTTTTTTCTTTTTCATTTTTTCCATATAAGATTGTATTTGAATTTCTGTCAATAACAATTGCTGCTCTTGAATTTATATTTGGAAATTCGTCTGGTTTAGAGGTTGTTTCTACAATTGTATCATTTATTAATGAATCATCATTTAATGGTTCATTTATATCATCTGCATATATAATTGTAGAAGAAACTAAAAAAAATAATATAAAAAAAGATATAAATATTCTAAAAAATTTATACATAAAATCACCTATATAATTTATATTTTAAAAGATAAATTATATTCTATATAAAATAAAAATCAGATAAAAATTATACAAAGCTAGGGGAATAAGTAAAAATCGAATTAATTTACGTAAAATGTTGATTTTGTAATGAAAATGTAATATAATTGTAATATAGGACGCATTTTTATGGCTAGGAATGAAAATGATAGTTCCGTAGCATAAAAAATGTTACAAAAAAATTAATTAAAAAGTGCTAAAAAAGCGGTATTGACTTATTATAATAAGATAGTAAAATATATATAGAAATGTGTCATTAAATAAAAGAAGGAGAGTTAATTAAAATGAAAGTTAAAAAAATTCTTTTAAGTATTATAAGCATGTTGGTGTTAATATCATTAGCATTAACAAGCAAAGTATTTGCAGCTGATGTTTCAGTTTATTTTGGAATAATCCAAAAAGGACCATCAGGATGGGGATATGCCATAGGAGACCCAACGAACGGAGGATCACAAATATGGAATATAGTTAAATATAAGGGAAGTAACAAAGCTTCAGGCTATGATTGGAAAGACGCATATTGTGCAAGAGCAGGTAGAGGATTAGGAAATATGACAACAGGTGTTGCAGATACTGAAGTCCATAATTACGTAAATGCGTTTAATATGAGAACTGAAAAAGAAACAATTCTAAATTATGGATCAGATGCAACATTAAATGGTCAAGTAAATAGAATATTACCTACAGCAAATACAAAAATAGCAGGAACAGAAGTTACATGTTATGATGCAATACTTTCTGTAGCTGATTTAGTATATTTAAGAGAAGATGCAAATAAAGATAGCTATAAAGAAGAATTAGTGACAAAAGCATTAGAAAAGACTGTAAATCAATATAGTGATTATAATTATAAAATTACCGAAGATGATATAATTGCTGTGCAACAAGCTGTAATCTGGTATTTTACAAACTATGATGAAACTAAATATAATTTATTAGAAAATGCAAGCTGGTTAAGTTATGTAACAGATACAACAACAACTTATACAAGTTTAAATGATTACAGACCAAATGGACAAGGTTCAAATGATGAAGGACCACAAAGACAAGAACAAGCAGTTGCTTTATATAAATACTTAATAAATACAGCAATAGAAAATGCAAAAAATTCAAATTATAAAGGTATAAACCCTGTAACATTATATACAAATATAGCAGATATAACAGGAACACAACCAATAATTATAATTGAAAAAGGTGAAGAAAAAGAATTTGACTTAGCTTTAAGAAAATATATAACAAAAGTAGATGATCATGAATTAACAAATAGTAATGAAACAAGAATACCAAATCCTAATACAACAAAATTAGAATCTGGAGAAGAAACAACAGCTCAGTATAATCACAGAAAAAATCCTGTAAAAGTAAAAACAGGAAGTAAAGTTACATATAATTTAACAATATATAATGAAGGCGAAGTTGCAGGAAGAGCAACAAAAATTTCTGATCAATTACCAACTGGTTTAAAATTAGATACAACAGGAACAGTAACATCAGAAAAAGGAAATGTGTACCAAATATCTGTAGATGCAAATAATAAAGTAACATTAGTAACAGATGGAACAAATAATATAAATGCATTTGATGGAACAAATTTAGATAAAGATACAGTTTCAATTGTATGTGAAGTAACACAAACTGCAAGTACACAAAGTGATATAATTTTAACAAACTTAGCATGGATTGCAGAAGAAGTTAATGCATCAACAAATACTGTAATTATAAATCAAAAAGGAGAAGACAGAGACTCAGAACCATCAACAATTGATACAAAAACTGCAGATCAATTAAAAACAACTGATATTGGATATACAGGAAAAGATAATTATTCAAAAGAACAATTAAATGATAGCACAAAATACTTTAAAGGTGGTCAAGATGATGACGACTTTGAAAAAGTAATATTAGAACAAGATACAAGAAAAGTAGATTTAGCATTAAGAAAATATATAGTATCTATTACAAATAACTCAAATACAACAATATTAGATGGAAATAACTCTAGGGTACCAGATGTAAAAGAAGATTCATTACTTACAGGAACAACAGCAACATATAACCACAAAAAAGACCCTGTAGAAGTTGAAGAAGGAAGTTTAGTAAATTACAAATTAACAATATATAATGAAGGAAATATGGCAGGAAGAGCAACAAAAGTTGTTGACCAATTACCAGCAGGTCTTGAATTTGTAAGTGTTGTAAGTGGAAATTTTGAAAAAGATACCTATAATGAAACAACAAATAAGTTAACATTAAAAAGAAAAGATGGAAATGAAACTAATTTACCAGCATATGAAGAAGGAAAATTAGTAGAAAATTCAGAAACAATAGAAATACAATGTAAAGTAACAGCAAAAGCTGACAAAGAAAATAACAAAGTTCTTACAAATATTGCTTGGATTGAGGATCAAGTTGATGAAGCAGGAAGACAAACAGATAGAGATTCAACTCCAGGAAATACAAATGTGCCAGGAAGCTTAGTTACAACAGACAATGGTTATACAAATAATGATTCAACAGATTTAAATAACAAAGATCATTATTTTGAAGGTCAAGAAGATGATGACGACTTTGAAAAAGTTGTATTAAAACCAAAAGCATTTGACTTAAAATTAATTAAAAGAATAGTAGAAGTAAATGGCCAAGAAGTTCCAGAAAGAATTAAAAATGTTGATGTAAGTAAATTAAATACAAAAGATGAAAATGGAAATTTAATAACAACAGCAGATTATGACTTAGACAAAACACCAGTTCAAGTTAAAAAAGGTGACATTGTAAAATACACATTCAGAATTTACAATGAAGGTGACATAGATGGTTTTGCTTCTGAGATTACAGAAGATATACCAGAAGGATTAGAATTTATATATTCTACAAAGCAAGCAGATGAATTAGATGCTGATACAACATTAACAGCAGAGGAAAAAGCTGCAATTAAGTTTAACCAAAGCATGTTATGGGTATATGATAGTAGTAAAATAGATGCAAACGGAAAAATATTAGAAATAAAAACAGATTATCTATCAAAAGAAGTATCAGAAGATAATTTAATAAAAGCATTTAATAAAGAAACACAAGAAATTGATTATAAAGAAGTATCTGTAATGTTAAAAGTTATAACAGAAGATACAACAGGAAAAATAATAAGAAATGAAGCATGTATTTCTGAAGATTCTGATAAAGATGGAAATGATGTAGATGATAGAGATTCAAATCCAAAAGAATGGAAAAAATATGAAGATGACGAAGATTATGACAATATAGTTCCAGGGGTATTTGACTTAGCATTAAGAAAATTCATAGTTGCTGTAAGCAAAGATGAAACAATTGAAAATACTGAATATATGAAAAATGAAGATGGAACATATACAAGAGCTCCAAAAGTAGATACAAGTAAATTAAATACAAAAGATGAAAATGGAAAATTAATTACAACTGCAATTTATAACCATACAAAAGAACCAGTACAAGTTCAAAAAGGAAACTATGTAGTATATATGTTAAGAGTATACAATGAAGGAAGTATGGCAGGATATGCAGCACAAATAAAAGATCACTTACCAGAATATTTAGAATTTGTTGACGGAGACTTTAACAAAAAATATGGATGGGAAGTAAGTGAAGATGGAAGAACAGTTACAACAAAATACTTATCAGATGATAAATATTTAATAGAAGCAGCAGTAGAAAAAAACGGAAAAATTGAATTAGACTATAAAGATGTTCCAATTATGTGTAAAGTAAAATCTACAGCAAAAACAGGAGAAAAAGTTACAAATATAGCAGATATATCAATATATGAAGATGAAAAACATAAAGAAATAGGAGATAGAGATTCAAGCAAAGACAATGTAAAATTACCAGATGACAAAGACTTACCTTCATACAAAGATGATGAAAAAGGTGACTATATACCAGGTCAAGAAGATGATGATGACTTTGAAAAAGTAATAATCAAAAAATTTGACTTAGCATTAAGAAAATTTATTACAGCTGTAAATGATAAAGAAGTAACAACAAGAATTCCTGTACCTCAAATGGGAGAAGATGGAAATATTAAATATAATCATACAAAAGAACCAGTAGAGGTTACAACAAAAGATATAGTAACATATACATTAAGAGTATATAATGAAGGTGAAATTAATGGATATGCAAGCAAAGTATCAGACGATTTACCAGAAGGATTAGAATTTTTACCAGAAAATAGCTTAAATAAAGAAATGAGATGGGTAATGTATGATAAAGATGGAAAAGAGACAACAAATGTAAAAGATGCAGTAAAAATTACAACAGATTACTTATCAAAAGAACAAGGTGAAGAAAGAATGAAACAAGATTCTAGCCTAAAAGAAAATCCAAATTTAATAAAAGCATTTGATACAAGCAAAGATATTTCAGATACAAATCCAGATTATAAAGAAGTAAAAATTGCATTTAAAGTAGTAGAACCAAATAGTTCAAAGAAAATACTAGTAAATGCAGCCCAAATATCAGACGATTCAGATGAAGACGGAAATGAAGTAGATGATGAAGACTCTATTCCAGATAAATGGAATGAAGGTGAAGATGACCAAGACAAAGAATATGTTAAATTAGTTGAATTTGACTTGGCATTAAGAAAATGGGTAACACAAGCAATAGTAATTGAAAATGGAAAACAAACAGTAACAAACACAGGACATCAACCATATGATGATCCAGAAGCAATAGTAAAAGTTGAATTACATAGAAAGAAATTAAAAGATGTTACAGTTAAATTTAAATATTCAATAAGAGTAATAAATGAAGGTGACATTGAGGGTTATGCAAAAGAAGTAACAGATTATATACCAGAAGGATTAAAATTTGTTGCAAGTGACAACCCAGGTTGGACAGATAAAGGAAATAATGTAATTACAACAAGATTATTAGAAAATACATTATTAAAACCAGGAGAATATGCAGATGTTGAAGTATTATTAACATGGGTAAATAATGAAAATAATATGGGATTAAAAACAAACATTGCAGAAATTTCTGAAGACTATAATGATAAAGGTGTACCGGATAGAGATTCAACACCAAACAATAAAAAAGATGGTGAAGATGATATAGATGACGCACCAGTAATGTTATCAATTTCAACAGGTAAAGAAAAAGTATTTATAATACTAGGAGTAACAGTATTAATTACAATTGCTGGAGGAGTAGTTCTTATAAAGAAATTTGTATTATAATAAAATAAAGAAACTGTAATAAAATATTGCAGTTTCTTTTTGTATATGGTATAATTTTTACTGTAAGAGCTAAGTGCTCTAAAACAAAAGAGGTGAAAACATGAATCAAATATTATCTACGGAAAATATAAGTAACAAAGGAAAATATAATAAAGGTAGTCAAAAAGATATAAAAACAGTAATAAAATTTTTTGCTATAATATTAATAATATTTGGAATATTTATTACAGCTAGTAGTTCATATGCATTATATAAAAATAACGAAAAAAAAGAAGTTCCAACAACAAAACCGGAAATTGTTTTAGAAAATAAAAATGAAGACCAATTAATATTAAAAGTAATGCATGGTCAAATTATAGACAATGTTATATATTATTGGAATAATGAAGAAGAAAATAAAATAAATGGAAATGGTGGAAAATATGTTGAAAAAACTTTAGATATACCAAATGGAGAAAATACACTTCATGTTATTGCAAAAGATATAAATAACATGACACAAGAAGTTAATAAAACATATACAAAAACAGCTCAAAGTGGAAATGTAAATATAGAAATAAAATTATCAGGAAATAACATATCAATTTCATTTACATCAGAAGAAAAAATATCATATATAAAATATAATTGGGATGATGAGGAAGAAAAAGAAGTAGAAGTAAATGATACACAATATAAAACAGAAATAGAGGCTATAAAAGGGGAACATACATTAACTGTTTATGCAGTAGATGAAAATGGAAATGAAACAAAAGAGGTTAAAAAAATAATAGGTACAACAAAACCAAAAATACAAATATCAAAAGGTGATGATTGTTTTGTTATAACAGCAACAGATGAATCTGGAATAGATAAAGTTGTAATTAAAAGAACATCAGATAATAAATCATTTACAATGAAAGCAAAAGATAACGAAAAAGAATACAAATGTGAATTCCCTTTAGAAGAAGGTGAAAATAGAATAGAAATAACAGTATATAATATAAATGGTGCAACAGAGCAAGCAAAAGCTAAGTTGACAAAAAAATAAAAATCAGCCCTCTAGGCAATAGAGGGCTGTGAAACGTAAAAGAGGGAAAATTTAATGAGTTTTTTTCAAGTATTATCATATTTCGTGATATATTCCTTTTTAGGATGGATATTAGAATCAATTTTTAGGTCTTTTTGTGAAAAAAAACTTATAAATACAGGATTTTTAATTGGTCCAATATGTCCTATATATGGAGCAGGAGCAATAATTATGTTACTATTTATGGGACAATTAAAAGGAAAAACAATTGTACTATTTTTTGTATCAATGCTTGTACTTACAGTATGGGAATATGTAGTTGGAGTATTTTTAGAAAAAGTTTTTAAAACAAAATATTGGGATTATTCAGATCATAAAATAAATTTTCAAGGAAGAATTTGCTTGACAAATTCTATATTTTGGGGTTTACTAGGTGTAGGGTTTATTAATTATATACATCCATATATATTAAGTTTAATAAATATGGTGGATGTAAATATTTTTAAAAATATAATTTATATTTCAATAACTATAATTATAATTGATACAATTATAAGCATAATAAAGGTTATAAATATAAAACCTGCATGGCAAAAAGTTAAAGATTTAAATAATGAAATAAAAGATAAGCTAAAGGAAATAAAAGAATCTTCGAAACTTAACAAACAAAAGGTACCAGAAGAAGTAAATAAAACAGTAGTTGAATTAGAAAAAAGAAGAAATAAAATTACAAGAAAATTATATAAATATGTATATAGATTAAAAAATGCATTTCCAGCAATAGATACAAAGGAAATAACAGAAATATTAAATAAAAAAATAACATTTAAAAAAAATAAAACAAATGAAAAAGGGAGGAAATAATGGTACAAGAGGTATATATAATAGATGACGATGATTCATCAATATTGGTTTTTAGAGAATTATTTAAAAATGACCCTGAATATAAATTTATAAATATCAAGTCAGAGCAAATTGATGTTGCGTTAAAAAATATTCCATCTTTAATAATTATAAATGAAGATGCAGTAGATAGAGATGTTGTAGAACTTTGCAAACAGATTAGAACAGATGAAGATAATACAATTACTCCAGTTATAGTAGTATCTTCAAATAGTGAAAAATCTCATAGAGTAAAAATATTGCAAGAAGCAATAGAATATTTTATAAAAAAACCAGTAGATGAAGAGTATTTATATTATACTATAAAAAATTTAAATAGATTACTTACAATAAATAGAAGAATCAGTCCTCTTACAGGATTGCCAGGAAATGTACAAATTCATGCAGAGTTAAAAAAGAGAATATTAAATAGAGAGCCATTTTCAGTGTTATATTTAGATTTAGATAATTTTAAAGCATATAATGATGTATATGGATTCTTAAAAGGTGACGAAATTATAGAATTCACAGCAGAAACAATATGCAAATGCTTACATAGTGCATATAATGAAAATGTATTTATTGGGCATATAGGTGGAGATGATTTTGTAGGAATAATTCCGGACTTACACTGTGATAAAGTATGTCAACAAATACTTGCAACATTTGATGCAAAATCTCTTAAGTTTTTTACACAGGAAGATCGAGAAAAAGGTTATATAGAAGTTGCAAATAGAAAGGGAATAATAGAACAATTTCCACTTACTTCTTTGTCAATTGGAGTTGTTGTTGCAGATGTTGGAAGATTTCATAATATACTAGAAATAGGAGAGGTTGGAGCCCAAGTAAAACATGCGGCAAAATCTGTAATGGGAAGTAGTTATGCAATTGATAGAAGAAAAGAAGGATAGCAATAGATTTAAAATATATATTGCATTACGTGAGATGGAAGGAAGAATAAAAATGGAATTAAACAAAAGAAATTCAAAAGGAATAACTTTAATTGCTTTAATTGTAACAATTATTGGAATTTTAATATTGGCAAGTGTAAGCATAAATATCTTGTTTGGAGAAAATGGCATAATAGAAAAAACAAAGAGAGCAAGAGGGGAATATAATAATTCTCAAATCGCGGAACAACAGGATTTGGAAGAAGTAGAAAAACAATTAGCTGAATATGAAAATACATTACCTGAAAATACAGCTCAAAATCCACAAAATGCTGGAACACAGGTTAAGATGCCTTCAAGTTGGTATACTACAATACCTGCTTATATTTCAACGGAAGATGGAAAAACAATTAAAAGGTCAGTAAAGGTAGCTAGTGTTGTGGCTGTTGCAACAGGAAATGGTGAAACAGTACCAGTACCTAATGATTTTTACTATGTGGGAGGAACAATATCATCTGGAGTAGTAATATCAGACAACAAGGAAGATCAAAATAAATATGTAGATGAAGAAAATGGTGATGTTCCAGCGGGAGTTGTATATAATGAAGATGGAACAATAAATAAAGAAAGTTCTGATTTAAAAGGAAATCAATTTGTATGGATACCTGTTGAAGCAAATAATTATAAAAAAATGGATTTAGGTAAAGCGAATGCAAATTGGGAAAAACAAACTAATACGGCAGAATTACCACAAATACAAAAATATGGTGGATTTTATATAGGGAGATATGAAGCTGGAACAAGTGAGATTACATTATCAACTGGAATAGATTTTGCTGGCCAAAATACAGCATCTGGCTGGCAAAATTCAAAATTTTCAATAAGAAATGGATTAAATCAAACATCAACAGGAAAGATAACGCAAAAAGCCGGAGAAATACCATATTATCATGCAGATTATGAAACTGCTCTAAAGTTATGCAATGATATGTATCAAACAGAATATATACAAAGTGGATTGGTAACAGGAACAATGTGGGATGCTATGATGAAATTTATTGCTGGTGGTGATGACAGAATAATAACATCATTAAGTTCATGGGGAAATTATAATAATGGAAATGTAAAATATACTATAGGAAATGGAAGATATGCAGAGATAAATCCAGATAATGGAGAAATGACATCAAAATTTACAACAAGTGATGGACAATATCATTATGGAATAAACACAACAGCAATGTCGGAAGATGTAAAAAAGAAAAATATATATGATGCAGCAGGAAATTTATGGGAATGGACCCAAGAAGCTTCTTATCCAAATAACAAATCAGAATCATATATGCTTCATGGAGGAAGTTTTAAAAACAGTTTTTCTGTTAATCCTGCTTGTTATCGTGGATATGGTGCTGCAACAGGAACACATACAACACGTGGCTTTCGTCCAGCACTTTATATAAAATAAATTTATAATATTAAATGATGAATAAGTAAATAAAATTCCTAATATAAATAATATATAAAATATTTATATTAGGAGTTTTTTTATGGTTGTTTTAAATAAAAAGAGAATAACATTAGTGGCTATAGCAGCATGTTTTTCAATTTTTGCATTTATGTTTACAACAGCAAAGCTAGATACAAAAGAAACAGTAGTTTTACCAGTATCAGGAAAAACAATAGTATTAGATGCTGGACATGGAATACCAGATGAGGGAGCACAAAGTTCAAATGGAACAACAGAAGCACAAACAAATTTAAAAATTACGTTAAAGGTTCAAAATTTGTTAGAACAAAGTGGATGCACAGTAATTCTTACTCGTTCTGATGAAAATGCAATTTATGATATAGATAGCAAAACATTAAAACAAAAAAAGATATCAGATATTCACAATAGAGTAAAAATAGGAAATGAAAGTTCAGCAGACATATTTGTATCAATACATTTAAACAAAATACCACAAAGTCAGTATGATGGCTGGCAAACATTTTATAAAAGTGGAAATGAACAAGGAAAAAAATTATCAGAATCAATACAAGTAAGTTTAAATGAAAGCATAGAAAAAGAAAATAAAAGAGTCGCAAAAACAATTGATAATGTATATATAGTAAAACATGTGGAAATACCAACTACAATAGTGGAATGTGGTTTTTTATCAAACCCAGAAGAAGAAAAAAAATTGTTAGAAGATGACTACCAAAATAGGTTGGCATGGGGAATTTATAATGGAATAATTAATTATTTTTATGAATAAATTTTTGCAAATTTTTAAATAATATTTATAGGTGATAATAAAAATGAAAGTGTCTTTTATAAAATATAAAAATGATAGTAAATCCTATAAAATGGCAAAAGGACTAGGAATGGATGTTTTTGAAATAGATTCTCCAGAGCTTATAGATAAAAAAATTGAAGAATTAGAAAAAGATGAGTATACTACTATTTTTATACCTAATAATTTAGCATGTTTTTCAGAACAAATATATAGTAAATATAAATATAAAGAAAATATAAGAATTATATTAACTCCATCAAAATAGACATTGGGACGGGGATTTTGTCTTAAGGTTTTTGGGACTGCTCTAGTTTAAGTAAAAAAATATATAAAAAAGTAGATTATATTAAAATAAAATTTTATCGTTCAAATAATTATCAAAGAAATTTTAAATTAAT
>OLOK01000859.1_pt1 | contig 28248 bp, 28 predicted proteins | sample 1672591 | NCBI WGS metagenome assembly OLOK01 (sample SAMEA3136703, study PRJEB25190) | human gut metagenome | biome: human gut; feature: human-associated habitat; material: faeces | place: Austria | collected 2013 | reverse complement strand
AACCGACCGACCTCCTCGCATTCAAACACGTCGATGCGCTGAAAATCGCTCTGTTCGGTGTAAAGCTGACGGTCTACCTGTATCTGCAGCCCAACCGTCGGCGTGTGCATTTCAGTAAAGGTAAGTTGCATGAGTGAAACGCTCCTTTTATTCCGGGCTGACAACGCCGCGGATGACCTGCAGGTTGTTCACCTCGGGGTCCTCGGTGCCGAGCAGCATACAGTTCTTTTCCTTGGCGTAGCGAATATAATCAAGAATATCGCGGGTGATACGCTCACCGGGCGCGAGGATCGGGATGCCGGGCGGATAGCACATGACAAACTCCGCGCAGATGCGTCCGACCGACTCCTCGAGCGGCATGGCCTTCTTGTCCGCGTAGAACGCCTCCTGCGGGCCGGCGACCACCTGCGGCGAGATGTACTCCTGCCGCATGAGCGTCGCCTTGTCGCGCTTGTAGCGGCGGCGAATGTCCGCGAGAGCGGCTACCAGACGTTCGAGGTCGCGCTCACGGTCGCCCACCGAAACATAGGCGAGCAGATTGCCGAGATCGCCGAACTCGGTCTGAATATCGTAAAAATCGCGCAGAATGTCGTACACCTCGATGCCGGCCAGACCAACGTCCAGCGTGTTCACGGCCAGCTTGGTCGTGTCGAAATCGTACACGGTGTCGCCGTTGATCAGCTCGCTGCCGTAGGCGTAGTAATCGCCGAGCGCGTTGATCTCCTCGCGGGCGTAGGTCGTCAGGTCAACGACTTTTCGGAAAATCTCTTTTCCGTGCAGTGCAAGGTTCTTGCGCTCATTACATTATATCCTACGCGGTGCCGGATTTGCAAACGGTATCTGGAAATACAAAACAGTTGGAAAATGCTCATGGATATAGTATTCTTTATAATAGAAAAAACGTTTTATACGTGCCTGCAGGATGATGCTGGCATTGGAAGGATAGGATAAGCATGAAAAAAAGTATCGTTGGGATCCTGGCACATGTGGATGCCGGGAAGACAACATTGGCAGAAAGCCTTTTATGTGCCTGTGGTGTCATAGAAAAGGCCGGAAGAGTGGATCACGGAGATGCTTTTCTGGATAACGGGGACATGGAACGGAAAAGAGGAATCACCATTTTCTCCAAACAGGCGAGAATCCGGTGGAAAGATGTGGATATCACACTGTTAGACACCCCGGGACATGTGGATTTCTCTGCGGAAATGGAACGGACGCTGCAGGTACTGGATGCGGCGGTTCTGGTCATCGACGGAAGCGATGGAGTGCAAGGAGATGTACATACGCTGTGGCGGCTGTTAAAAAGATATGAAGTGCCGGTATTTTTATTTGTAAACAAGATGGATCAACCGGGGACGGATCCGGAAAAAGTACTGACGGAGCTACAGAAAAAGCTGGATAGCAATATTACATCCGTGGGAAAACTGCTGCAGCCTGGGGACAATGAAGGAGAACGGGAAACAGAGCTGGAACACGCGGCCATGTGTAGTGAAGCCTTGATGGAAGAATATCTGGAAACCGGAGAACTGTCGGCGGAAAACATATCGGACACTGTGGCGGAGCGTAAGCTGTTCCCCTGCTTTTTCGGCTCCGCTTTGAAACAATGGGGAATTACAGAGCTGTTAGACGGATTGAATGCGTATCTGCCCCAGCCGGAATATCCGGAGGAATTCGGAGCCCGGGTTTATAAGATCGGCAGGGATAACGCAGGAATCAGATTGTCGTATTTGAAGGTCACCGGAGGAAGTCTGCGGGTTAAAATGCCGGTAGGAAACAGCAGAAGCGGTGCAGGAGAGGAAATCTGGGAGGAAAAATGCGACCAGCTGCGTCTGTATAATGGCGGAAGCTATGAGGCTGTGGATACGGTGAAAGCCGGTGAGGTCTGTGCGGTCACGGGACTTACGAAGACTTTCGCCGGGCAGGGACTGGGCTATGAAAGCGAGAACTCCACGCCGATACTGGAACCGGTGCTGACTTACAGACTACTGCTCCCTCCGGAGGTGGATCCTGTCGTGGCACTGGGGAAACTACGCCAGCTGGAAGAGGAAGAACCGCAGCTGCATGTGTTGTGGCAGGAGGAAAACAGGGAAATCCATATGCAGGTCATGGGACAGGTGCAGATGGAAATCCTCAAAAATATCCTGTGGGAGCGTTTCGGTCTGGAAGTGGAATTCGATGCGGGAAGCATTGTATACAAGGAAACTCTGGCGGAGCCGGTGGAAGGCATCGGGCATTTTGAACCCCTGCGTCATTATGCGGAGGTACATCTGTTGCTGGAGCCCGGGGAGCGGGGCAGTGGATTGCAATTTGCCTCTCTGTGCAGCGAGGACATGCTGGACCGTAACTGGCAGCGACTGATCCTGACGCATCTGGAGGAAAAACGTCATGTGGGTGTGCTGACCGGTTCCGAACTCACGGATCTGCGGATATTGCTGATTGCCGGAAAAGCTCACACCAAACATACAGAGGGCGGAGATTTCCGACAGGCCACTTACCGTGCAGTACGTCAGGGAATGCGCAGCGGAAAGAGCATTCTCTTAGAACCATGGTTTTCCTTCCGACTGGAGGTGCCTACGGAGAATCTTGGCAGAGCCATGTCGGATATCACGAGGATGAACGGAAGCTTTGAAGCACCGGAGACAGAAGGCAATAACAGTGTGCTGACGGGAAGTGTTCCCGTGGCTTCTATGGGAGATTATGGAAAAGAGGTGGCATCTTATACCAAAGGTCATGGGCGTTTGTCCTGCACACTGAAGGGATATGAACCCTGCCATAATCCGGAGGAGGTAATGGCAGAGATCGGCTATGATCCGGAAGCGGATGTGGTCAACCCCACCGGATCGGTATTCTGCGCTCATGGTGCCGGTTTTCAGGTGTCCTGGGACCAGGTGCCAGAATATGCCCATGTGGAGAGCGGCTGGAAGCCGGAGAAGGAAGGAACCAAAGATGCGGACGGCATTTCGGATGCGGGACTGCAGGCAGTAAACAGGCAGCAGGGCGCTATTCGTCAGACCGGGGGTGGTGTAGAGCGGATTATTTCTCAGGAAGAGATCGAAGAGATCTTCCGTCAGACTTATGGGAAAAAGGCGGAGGATCCCCACAGATTCCGCAGATACCATACTTCTTCCGGAAACCGTGGCAGCTATACGGGCAGCTTGGCGGGAAGTGCCGGTGACATCGGTATGCGGAAGGTCGTACCGCAGGAAAAACCGGAGGAATACCTTCTGGTGGACGGTTATAACATTATTTTTGCCTGGCCGGAACTGCGGGAGCTGGCGAAGATCAATCTGGACAGTGCCAGGGACAAACTGATGGATATTCTGTGTAACTATCAGGGATATCAGGGCTGTCGCCTGATCCTGGTCTACGATGCCTACAAGGTGAAGGACAATCCCGGCTCCACCATGAAATATCATAATATAGAAGTAGTCTATACAAAAGAAGCGGAGACTGCAGACCAGTATATCGAGCGTACGACCCATCAGCTGGGGGCGAAGCCGCAGAAATACCGGGTGACGGTGGCAACCTCCGATGCACTGGAACAGATGATCATCTGGGGCAACGGTGCCACCAGAATGTCCGCACTGGGGCTGAAAGCAGCGGTAGAGGCAGCAGGTGCCGAATATTTTAAATAAGAGAGTTTTATTGTACTTGAAAAAGTGTAATCTATACCTGTCAGGACGGGAAAATAAGATTTCCGACAGAACCCTGAGCACAAAAAGCAGAAAAAGAGGTATGGGTTATGAGAAGACAGTTCGTTTCCAATGTGGCATTTTACAGTACTACCGCAGTACTTATTCTGATCATTGTATTATGTATCGGCGCAACCGTGAAGAGCGAGAGCCGGGATGAGACGCAGCGCATGGAGAACCGGATACAGGAACAGCAACTGATGAGCGATATGAAGCAGTATCTGAATGAGAACGGTTATCGCAACAGCGGCGTGACGCTGACCTATGCACTGGAAGAAGACGGCAGTCCGGATTATACGTTTACCATTCATCATAAGAAGATCAACAGCATGAGTGAGACGGAACGGGGAGCATTGAGCGCAGAACTGGCACGGGCCTGCAACGCAGGCAGCAATTATTCGGTCTCTTATGAATATCTGCTGACGGATTTTTAGAGACTATTTACATGACTTTTTTGGAAATAAGGGGTATACTGATACCATATGCCACAGTAAACGAGGCGATGGGAAAGGAGAACGACAGATGACATTTATTCCCAAACCACATGAGATATATAAGCATTTTAAGGGCAATCTGTATCAGGTCGTAACGATTGCGGAACATTCAGAGACCGGAGAACAGCTGGTGATTTATCAGGCTTTGTATGGAGATTTCAAGACCTATGCAAGGCCTCTTGCCATGTTTACCGGAGAAGTGGATCGTCAGAGATACCCTGAGGTGACACAGCGTTTTCGTTTTGAATTACAGGGAGCGGAGGCGGACAGACAGGCACACGAGGCGGACGCAGTGAGCGGGACACAGACGGCAGCAGTTCAGACGAAGACAGCAAAGATGCCGTCGACTGCGTCCCAGCCCGCAGCAGCCCAGGCAACGCCGATTGTGGCGCAGGACATAGCAGCCCAGGCAACGGCGACCGCGGCACAGACAACAATAGCACCGGTTTCCCCCGCAGAAGATGAAGAGCCCGCACTGGATCCGTTGGTACTGGAATTTCTGGATGCGGATTCCTACGAGGAGAAGCTAAATATTCTGGCAGGACTGCACCATCGTATCACCAACGAGATGATCACGACCATGGCGATTTCCTGTGATATTGAAGTAAATGACGGTGAGCCGGAAGAGCGTTATGAAGAATTGAAGAACTGCCTGCTCACCATGGAGAAGTTCGAATGCAACCGTCTGCGGTAGACTCTATGGATAAATACAATGAAAATTTAACGGATGTTAAGGAAATCTTTAGGAAAGGTGACCTTCGGGCGATTCCCAAACCACTTTTAAAATGGTATGATAATAACCGTAGGATCCTTCCCTGGAGAGAGGATCCTGCTCCCTACCGCGTATGGGTCTCTGAGATCATGCTGCAGCAGACCAGAGTGGAAGCGGTAAAGCCCTATTTCCAGCGCTTTATGGAGACGTTGCCGGATATTGCTGCGCTTGCGCAGGCACCGGAAGAGGTGCTGTTAAAGCTGTGGGAGGGCCTGGGATATTATAACCGGGTACGGAATCTACAGAAAGCAGCCATCCAGATCATGGAAGATTATGGCGGAGTCATGCCGGATTCTTATGAGGAGTTATTAAAGTTAAAAGGAATCGGCAGCTATACGGCTGGGGCGGTATCCTCTATTGCTTACGGCAAGCCCAATCCGGCGGTGGACGGCAATGTTCTGAGAGTCATTGCAAGAGTCCGCAAGGATGAACGCTGTATCTCTGAGGATAAAGTAAAAAAGGCTGTGGAAAAGGATCTGTGGGAGGTCATTCCTACAGACAGGCCGGGAGATTTCAACCAGGCTATGATGGAAATCGGTGCCTGTGTATGTATTCCCAACGGGGCTCCGCACTGTGAGGAATGTCCCCTACAGCAGATATGTCTGGCGAATGCGGACGGTACACAGCTGCAATATCCGAACAAAGCCAAAGCAAAAGAACGTACGGTGGAGGAGAAGACGATCCTCATTATCCGGGATGCGGAGCTGGCGGCATTGCATAAGCGTCCGGCGAAAGGTCTGCTGGCCGGTATGTATGAATTCCCTTCGATGAAGGGATATCATACCGCGGAGGAGGTCAAGGAATATCTGGCGGAGAACGGGTTGCAGGTACTCCGGATCCAGCCCCTTGAGGATGCAAAGCATATTTTTTCCCATAGAGAATGGCATATGAAAGGATATCTGATCCGTGTGGATGAACTGGCACCGAAGCGTGAAGGCCCGGATTCAGCAGACTGGATCTATATTGAACCTTCGGAGACAAGGGAGAAATATCCCATTCCTTCCGCGTTTGCAATCTATGCGAAGGGATTGAACATGAAACTGGGGGCCCGAGAGAACGATCCCGGACAGTGAATAACAAGATAGTGAAGAAAGGACAGCGATATGAAATTACTTTCCATAGCAATTCCCTGTTACAATTCTGAAAAGTATATGAGAAAATGTATTGATTCCCTGCTGATCGGCGGAGAGGATGTGGAGATCCTGATCATCGATGACGGTTCTACCAAAGACCGTACCGCAGAGATTGCAGACGAATATGAAGCACAGTTTCCTACGATTGTGCGTGCTATTCATAAGGAGAACGGCGGACATGGTTCTGCTGTGAACACCGGAATCGCCAATGCCACGGGACTATATTTTAAAGTAGTGGATAGTGATGACTGGGTGAAGCAGGATGCATATTTTAAGATCCTGGACACTCTCAGAGAACTGGCCGGCGGCGGTCAGGCGTTGGATATGCTCATCAGCAACTATGTCTATGAAAAAGAAGGCGAGCGCCGCAAAAAGGTGATCCAGTACCGTCATATCCTGCCGGTGGAGAAGATGTTCACCTGGACGGACTGCCATCATTTTCTGAAGGGCCATTACATACTGATGCACTCCGTGATCTTCCGTACCAGACTGTTACAGGAATGTGGACTGAAGCTTCCGGAGCACACCTTCTATGTGGACAACCTGTATGTATTTGAACCGCTTCCTTATGTGAAGAATATGTATTATCTGGATGTGAATTTCTACAGATATTATATAGGAAGACAGGATCAGTCGGTGAATGAGACCGTGATGATCTCCCGCATTGACCAGCAGATCCGAGTGACGAAGCTGATGATTGATTATCTGGTGGGCAGAAAGTCGGAACTGGTGAAAAACCGACGTCTGTACCAGTACATGCGCAACTATCTGGAGATCATCATGGCAGTATCTTCCGTACTGTTGATCCGCTCCGGTACCACAGAACATCTGGAGAAAAAGAAAGAACTGTGGGAGTACCTGAAAGGAAAAGACAAACGCCTGTATCTGTGGATGCGTAACGGCATTATGGGCGGTACCATGAACCTGCCCGGAAGAGGCGGACGGAAGATTTCGGTAGAGGGATATAAGATCTGCCAGAAATTGTTCGGATTTAATTAGAACGGAATTGTTTAACATAGTCAAAATAGCGGATACTTCGGCGGTTTACCCGAAGTATCCGTTTTCTTCTGTTTTTCCAGCCATCTCGTCCTGCATGAAGCCCCCAAACTATTGACAATACCTGTTTTGAACGTATATAACGGTTACATTTAAAACGGAATTAAAATTACGTTAAAAACGTAGAATAAAATTTAGGAGTAGTAAAATCTTCCATTATTTGGGAAGAAGGAGCTCACATGAAACGAAAGATAATGACCATTGTGGCAGGAGCGGCAGTCGGTGAATCCGGATGTGTATGCCTGGATCGCTGTACCGGGGACAGAAATTGAATATCCGATTTTACAGCATCCTTCCGATAATTCCTATTACTTTATGCATAATATTGATGGTTCGTATGGATATCCCGGGTGCATATATACGGAGAATCTGAACAGTAAGGACATTACAGACAACAATACGGTGATCTATGGACACAACGTGAAGAACGATTCCATGCCCGTCAAACAATAAGAAATCCGAGGGCAGAACTTATGTCATTTTGGAATTATATTAAAGCAATAAGGTAGGAATAGGATTACAGGGATTAGGTGTTCGAAAGTTAAAATGGGTGATATTGATAAGTTACAGTATAGAATTCAGCCAGTTATTAACAAAACGTGGACTCTTTGAACTTTTTGATGATCCGTTTCATAATGTCCTTGGAGCAATAATAGGATTTACATTATGGAGAATGATTATGAAAAGATGTTCAGAAAAATCTGAAGGACAGGCTATAAGACAAAAATAAATATATAGATGGAGTTAAAATTGATTTTAAAGCATAATGCCCAAATTCGCCAGGGACAGATTTTGCTATTTTGCCACGTTGACAATCGAGAGCCTATTTGCTATCCTCTATTCGTAAGCAGATTTTCTATTTCGAATTTCTATATCGGTGTAAGCCGGTGTCTATGACTTCAGAGGAATCCCTGCTTAATTACCCAATGATAACAATAGAGCAGGAGAAGACATAGAACGGATTGAAATTCGTTTCTGCGACAGCATATTTTCCTGCGGTAAAAGCAAAGGAGAATGTGAATGGCAAAACGCTATGAGGAACTGACGATATCGGATGATTTTATCTTCGGCAAGACAATGGGTGACAAGGTGCTCTGCCATGATGTATTGGAGCGGATGCTGGAAAAACGGGTGGGAACACTGGAAGATATCCAGCCACAGAGGGAATTTCAGTATACCGTGGATGGCAAGCCGGTGCGGCTGGATATGTATGCAAGGGATCGGAAATCCTACAGGGAATTGCCGGAGGAGATACAGATAAGGTGGCGCAGCTGGATGATCCGGAAGTGCTACTGGCAATGCAGAGAAAATATGGAATGATTAATCTGTGACATTTATAAGACAATCCGTTTGCAAACCGGAACTCACCAACAATTACACAACGCAGAACGACAGATAACCGGAGAAACTTATGTAAAAAGATTGTCCGGTTATTTTGAATTTGTGTACAGAGAGGAAAAAATGAGAGCAGATAAAATAAAAACTATAATTGGCAATATCAATGACTTACCTTATAAGACCATCTTGTTTGATGGAACCTGGGGTGTCGGAAAGTCTTATGCGGTAAATGAGGCGTTGGCAGGAAATCCGGACGTTTGTAAAATATCAATGTTCGGAATGACAGATGCGAGACAAATATATCATGAAGTATTGTTTCAACTGGCATTGAAGAATAATGTCGGCGGGAAGATTGGTGAAATAGCTAATAATATCATAGAAGGCGCAGCAAAGGTCTGGGATAAAGTCGGACAGGCCCGGGATGTGGTACAAAATATAGCAAACGAAAGAGAACTATTTTTATTATTGTCCAAAGAATTTACATTCCTTCACATTGTGGTCATAGACGATCTGGAAAGAATGAACAGTAATATGAATTTGGAAGAGATATTTGGAATCATAGAGGAACTGAAACAATGTAATTATGTGAAAGTTATACTCGTTGCGAATACCGCAGAAATGTCAAAAGATAAAAAAGAGATATTTGACAAATACAGTGAAAAGGTAATTGAACGAACATATGCTATTACGGAACGGGCAGAGAGTGTCGAGTGGAGTAAATTGCATATCCATGCTCAATTTATTGAAAAATTTCTAAACCTTCATAAAGTGGAAAACTTGCGGACACTTGAAAAGGCGCAGCGATTTTATGATGATGTAATATTATTTTGCGAAGACTGCAATAAAGATGAATTTTTGGAGGAACTGAGACTGATATGTTATGCCATCGTCGTTGAAAGTACACACAATCTGTATTATAAGGAGGATGATCCCAACAATACGGATTCGGTGAAAAAGATGGTGAGCAGTATTGAAAATACGTTGGAGCATAGAATAGGGAAATATCTTTATGGTACAAAGAGCAGTAATAATTTGACCGGAATGCTGTTGAGATACTATCAGGAGGGGACGCTTGATAAAGAACAATTAGAAGCCGAGTATCGACTGTTTCTTAAATCGGGAGATAAACCCAATTATTATAAGACAGATGCAGAGATAAAAGTAATGCTGCCGGATTTAAAAAAGGGATTGCTTCAGGCAAAAAACATTGTGGAATTAAACGAATTTGCAGATTCCTATATGGTATGGAGTGATATTCTGGAGGAAGATAATGAGGATGTTTTAACCATATATAAAAACGGGTTAAACAAAATGCTAAAACAGGCAGTCAGAGATGGAAAAGAAGAAATTTTAACGCACTCTTATGATTTATTCCATATGTCTTCAGACAAGGTGAAAATAATATACATGGAAGAAAATGAAAACATGAAAGAATTTTTGATTGAGACATATGTAGAACATTTGAGGATCACAACCCACGGGGAAAAAGCGTACCAATTTTCATATAAACTCAGAAATTATTTTAGCAACAGTTATTACCATGAGATCATAATGACAAAAGTGGATCAGCTGTATAATAAGACGTCTTTTCCTGTGGGGGACGTAGATCAGAATAGATATCATACCTGTTATAATATCATGTATTTACTGTACCATGCAGATAAGGAGAAATTTTTGAACTATTGTACTGACATAAAAAAAGATTGTGATAAGATGTCAAGACATAGGATAGAGGTTTTGTCGGAAGAGATAATGAAAGACCAGAAAACATGAGAAAAGTGATTCCTTCGTACAGTTGAAGAGGAAAACAGAAAGTGCTACAATTTACATGAAAATGCAAATTATGGCATTTTTTATAAATAACAAGGGGGACCGATATATGGCAACACAAAAGCAACAGGGTATTAAGAAGCGATTGACAAAGGGATTCACAAAAGTGGCGGTAATTGGAGCGGTAGCTGCAATCATTGGAATCGGAGCGCTTCTGATTGCTGCGGCGCAGTATGAAAAAGCACTGAATCGGTATGGTTTTACACAGGGGGATATCGGTAAGGCGATGACCGCTTTTTCGGAGAGTAGAAGTGCATTGCGCGCAGTGGTCGGGTATGATGATGAAGCTGTGATCGAAAAGCAGACAGCTCTGCATGACCAGAAGAAAGAGGCATTCGAAACTTATATGGATGAATTGAGCAGAACACTCAAATTCTCCGAGGGAAGAGAAGCTTACAATGCGGTCTTGACGGAACTTGACGGCTATTGGGAGCTGGATGCACGAATCTTGGAATTGGCAACTTCGGATGATGCGGATGGTTATCTGGAAGCGCAGGAACTGGATACGACAGATTTGACGGCTCAATATGAACAGATTTATGCAGAATTCGTTGAACTGATGAACCTGTGCGTGCAGAAAGGTGACCGTGCGGAAGCGGATCTGCGGGCAATGGAACGGAATATGCTGTTGGTGATCCTGGCAATCGTTGTGGTTTCTTTCTGGAGTTCGGTGATCCTGGGACGAAAAATGGCGCAAGACATAGAAAAGCCCATGATAGCATTGGCAGATCGTCTGCAGACCTTCGCACAGGGAGATTTAAGCAGCGCATTTCCGGAGTGTGCAACGGAAGATGAGATTTCTTATATGATACAGGTGGCAAAGGGGATGGCATCGGATCTGGATATGATCATTACGGATGCCGGAGAACTTCTGGGACAGATGGCAGAGGGAAATTATGCTATCGGCACTAAGATTGAGGATAAATATGTAGGACAGTTTGTGGCATTGAAGGATGCCATGCGTAAAATGAACCGTCAGATGAACGGTACGCTGCATCAGGTAGAAGAAGCTGCAAAACAGGTATCAGCCGGCGCTGAGAATCTGGCAGAATCTGCCCAGTCCCTTGCGGAGGGAGCTACCGATCAGGCAGGTTCGGTGGAGGAACTGACAGCAACAATTACAAATATCGCGGATGCAGTGAACCGTACGGCGGGTGAATTGCAGAAGACCACCCGGAAGGCGGAAAATTATGCACAGCAGGCGGATGCCGGACATGCACAGATGAAATCTCTTATGGAAGAGATGGATCGAATCAACGATACGTCCAAAAAGATTCAGAATATTATTGCAGAAATCGAAGACATTGCCAGTCAGACCAACCTGCTGTCATTGAATGCCGCAATCGAGGCTGCCAGAGCAGGGGAAGCAGGAAGAGGCTTTGCTGTTGTGGCAGAACAGATTCGCAAACTGGCAGAACAGAGTGCACAGTCCGCAGTGGATACCAGAAGTCTGATCGAAGGCTCTCTGCAGGAAATTGAGAGGGGAAATCAGGCCGCTGAAGCGGCAGCGGAATCACTGGAGCAGATTGTGACCGGAGTTAAGGAGATCGCAGCAGATTCCAGGAGACTTAGTGAAGAATCAACAGCGCAGGCACAGGCAATGGAACAGGCAGAAGTGGGAGTGACTCAGATTTCGGAGGTCGTACAATCCAATTCCGCATCTGCGGAGGAATCTTCTGCAACCAGCGAGGAATTGTCGGCACAGGCATATTCCTTAAATGAAGTGGTAGGCAAATTTACATTACGCAGAGATTAAACTATTAGGAAGAAAATAATTGTTTATGAAATACCGATTTATCAGGCATTGGAAACGGATGCAAAATAAATCGGTATTTTTTTACCCATAACTTTCATTATGACTGAAACATTCATTCTTTCATTATCCTTTAGAATTGTAGAGGTAGGAAACAGGAGATGAGGGAATGAGTCAGAAACATTCGGAACAATATAAAATTATAGGACAGGCGATTAAAAAATATCGAAAACAACGAGGACTTACACAGGAGCAGTTGGCGGACAGAGTAAGTATTAGTATCAGCTATCTCACCAAGATCGAGGCACCGAATTGTGACCAGCCGTTTTCTTTGGAGGTAATATTTGATATTGCTGAAGTGCTGGAGATACCGGCACATGTATTATTGGAGGATTTATAATTTTGTGACAGAGATGAGATTTGCAGTAAGAAAATCTACAGCGTTTGTGAAAAACAAAAAGCGGAAACACTGTAAAATCAATGTTTCCGCTTCTTATATGAGAGCTGCTGACGGGAATCGGACCCGTGACCTCCGCACTACCAATGCGACGCTCTACCGACTGAGCCACAGCAGCATCACGTGACGGCTAACGCAATCACCGTGATTCATTCTAACAAAAGAGATACCGTTTGTCAACAACAAAAATTGCAAATTTTAACAGTATTTGTCGATGAGAAAAAATTGACACAAAATCTACGAAAAGTAAAATATAAGCAGATGTAAAACAAATTTTTACTTTATAGTAAAATCATCTATATTTAGTACGGGGATAAATGTTAAATTATAGAGTAAATATTTTAGAAAGATAAAACCTCTATATGAGGCGATGGTAGGTGCACATGCAGAAAGAAGAGACAACAGGAGACCATCAAGAATTTGATGAGATGTACCGTAGGACACAGGCGGAAATATACAAGTTTATCCGCTACAGGGTGACAGACAAGGAACTGGCAAAGGATGTCCTGCAAGAAACGTATTATGTTGCGTATAAAAAGTGGGATATTCTCTGTGAACATTCCAATCCAATGGGATGGCTGATCAATACTGCCAAGAATAAAATACGTGAACTGAATAAGTCATTGAAGAAGATAGAATGTGAAGTCGACCTGGATGCCGACGAATATACATTCACGGAAGACGGTTACGGAAAATCAGAACTTGATCTCATAATAACGAAAGGCCTGACGGAAGAGGAGAAGAACAGATTTTACAAATATTTTCTTCACGGGTATTCAATTTCTGAGCTGGCACAACTTGAGAAAATATCCGAGAACAATATGAGTGTCAGGATCAGCAGATTGAGAAGCAAGATAGCCCAAAACATACCCGACGAGTCCGGTATCGACAAAAAATACAAAAAATCTGTAAGAATTGACAAAAAAGAATCATGTACTTAACGAGGGACCAATATTACACCAGATAAGGATATGCAGAAGGGAAAGGAATTGGAATTAAAATGAAGAAGCAGGATAACGAAAGCCTGATTCAGGAGCTTACCAAGCGGTTGGACTGGTACATTATGGAAGCATCAGATGAAGAGTTTGATGCGGATGAAGTACAGACATTAATGAAACTGCTGGACAACCTGAAAACAGAGGAAGACAATGTAGAAGATGAATTGCCTGTGGAAGAGGCATTGGATGATTTCTGGAAACATTGTGAGGAAAGGGAAGAAGAGGAGCGCCTGTTGCTTGGCACCGAAGAAGAGAAGGACAAAAGTGAACCTGTTGCAGAGAAAGAGGAGGACAAGCCCAGGGAGGGTAAGCTTCATAAAGTGCTCTGGTACTTTCGCAGACGCAGATTTGCGGTAGTAGTGGCAGCGGTACTTGTCGTAATGGTACTTGGCGGTTCCTGGCAGGTAGTTGCCAATGCGGAGAAGCATGGAGGTTTCTTCTGGTGGATGGATAAGAACGAGGAAGGGACGACTATGATTACGGCGCCAGAAGGTGGAAAGGTTGATCCGAATAATTATACAATTGAAAGATATTATAGTATGGAAAAAATACCAGAAGAATATCGAGAATATGTTGAAGAAATAGGTGAAATTAAAGGAAATTTAGCATATACACTCGGTTATGTTAAAGTTACTAAAAACGAATTTAATGATACACTGTATGTTTATATGAATAATGTTGGTGATAAACTAAGGTTTGAAATAAGAATATATCCAGAAGAAATTCAAAGAGTCAGAGAAACATACCCTGGATATACTTTTGAAAGGGAATTTGAAGATGAGGGGATTAGCTTTGATGTCTTTTCGAAAGAAGAGTCATCTGGGGAATATACCTACATAATGTATTTTTACTATGGTAAGGAAAAATATATTGTTATAGGCAGAAATGATGAGGATAGGATCCAAGATATTGTAATAGCGTATAAAAATGTAGTTTTAAGTCACGAGGGAAATCAACAATAGGCTTCATATATAAGAACCTTGAAATTCTATGGTTAGAATTTTAAGGTTTTTTGATTGCAAAAATAAAAAGATAAAAATTGTAAATATGATGCTTAAGCGAATCGTTAAATGAATCGTTGAATGAATTCGTTGAATGAATTCGTTGAATGAATTCGTTGAATGAATTTTAAAAAAGTTTGTAAGATTTGTGAGACACAAGTCATGAAGTATATAGAGGGACATCATGGCAAAGATGATAATACCTTAAATGTGTAGCAAAGTATTCTTATGATGGAAAGGAGCAAAGGATTGAAAAGAACGAAAAAGAGAAAGTGGAGTGTTAGAGCACTAGCAGCTATGTTAATTGCAATTTTGGCAATGCCAACAGCAGGCTTAAAAACGCATGCAGCGGAACTTACAGACAGTAATATCCCAAATGTAAATGTGACAAACAAAGAGGTTGAATACAATTCGACAGTGCAACCATTAACGACGATGGTTGATTGTGAAATTACAATGGCATTTACATTAAATGGGTTAGAAATGACATTCACTACGTTGTCCGTTGAGATATCCAGTGTTATTGGAGTGAAAGATATTAAAGTGCAGCAGAAGATGTGGTATGGTTGGAAAACAGTACTTACTTCCGATGGAGCAGAGAATTATAACGAGGATATTTTTGTGGCCGGATTAACTTACCCCGACGCAGTTAATGGTAAAACCTACCGGGTACTTTGCACTCACTATGCAAACTATGATGTTTACGAAGAAGTTGTCAACGACACCGGTGCCTTCAAATTCGTACTATAACAATTAGAACTACCAGGTAACAAATAACACACAATAAACCCTTGCTACACTTACGAAAAAACTTAATAATGTATGAACTGCAGAAATACAAAGTACATATTACTTGCAGCAGGAACCACTGGGGGTGGGGATACAACAATGTATTCAGAAAGTATGCTAAAACCTGCATAAGGGAAAACGAAGGGAAAAATAAAATATACTGCAATTGTCACAGTGGGTGGGACAAAAATCTTCACGTGAAAGTATAAGGGGAAATCTTTCAGGAAAAAGATACAGCTGAACGCCTTACAGCTAATGGACATTTATGTCAGGGGTGACAACAAGCAGGATGAGAAAGAGAGAACAAAAGATGAAGCGAATAATGTGGGCAAATCCCATGATCAAGTCTGCCGGGTACGATGCCCAGCAGCAAATGTTGGAAATCGAATTTGCAAACAACGGACAGATCTGGCAGTTTGATAATGTACCGGAGGATATCTGGTATCGCTTTCGGAGTCACCATCTTCCGGAACTCTTTTTCCATAATTTCATTATGGGACATTATCCGGAACGAAGAATGCAGGAAATGGGGTAGGGAACCCAGGCATACGGGGAATACAAACAGGGGAATGAAATTATAACGCAGGAAGCCGCAGAGATAGCAATATCTCCTGCGGCTTCCTGCGTTACAAAATAACATTTTACATAAATCTCTTTCCCAAAAAAGTGGAATATGCTATACTGTTACAGAAGTCTTGTCTGATGGAGGCTGAGATTTTCGAAATAGGAAGAGAGACGTTAACAGATTCATGGCAAAAGAACTGCAACAGACATTGCCGGAAGCCCGGCGAAAAAGAGTGCAGCGGTTGAAGAAGATGATCATAGGTATCGTGGCGGCGGGAATCGTGATTCCGCTCCTGTGCTGTGTGTATCTGATCTGCAGGCTGCATACGATTGACGGAACTTTGAAGACACTGGAGCAGAGACTGGATGAACTGGATATCCGGAATCAGGAGTTACAGACGCTGCTGCAGCAGTTGCAGGAGCAGAAGAGTACACCGGTACAGACACCTCAGATACAGGAGGACAGTCCCGGCGCAGAAGCTTCAGAGCCGGTGGCGGAGGAAAGCTTCGGGCAGGAAGAAATTCACAAGGTGTATCTGACGTTCGACGATGGCCCCAGTATTTATACGAATGACATCCTGGATATTTTAGACAGCTACAATGTCAAAGCCACATTTTTTGTGGTGGGAAAAGAAGGAACCAATGCAGAAGAGGCGCTGCAAAGGATCGTTGACGAAGGACATACGCTGGGAATGCATTCATACAGTCATAAATATAAGGAATTGTACGAATCAATGGACAGTTTTACACAGGATTTTGCCCGGATCAGGGACTCCATCTATCAGGCCACCGGAGTGGAGAGTGTCTGTTACCGGTTCCCGGGTGGAAGCTCCAATACGATCAGCGAGATCGATATGCATGATTTTATCGATTATCTGGACAGTCAGGGAGTGGAATACTACGACTGGAATGTGTCCTCCGGAGACGGCGGAAGCATGAAGTTATCCACGGATACATTACTGGAAAACTGTACCAAGGATATCGATACCAGAGACACGTCTATCATACTGTTGCATGATTCCGCGGAGAAGCCGACTACAGTGGAAGCTTTGCCGGATATCATAGAGAATATTCTGGCCCGGCCGGATACAGTGATCCTGCCGATTACGGAAAATACCAGGCCGATTCATCATATAGAGTAGGAATACCTGTAAGAAGAGAATGCCTGTTGCGGTTTTGATCGTTCGCAGAACGCGAAAACCGCTGATAAATAACAAGAAACAAATGGAGGTACATAATCATGGGATTTTTCTCAGACTTGAAGGAAGATCTGTCCCAGGCGGTCAATGAACTGATGCCGGAGGAAGAGCTGGATCAGGCAGCCGTGGAAGAGCTGGATCAGGCAGCCGTGGAAGAGACGAAGGAGCAGCCGGTGGAAAATACGCAGGAGACAACGGAAGAGACTCCGATGGAGCCGCAGACGGAAGAAACACCAAATGACAATGCAGCATTGGAAGAAATGTTGAAGAACCTGGATTCTATTGAAATTCCCCAGGAAAAAGAAGAACAGCCGGAAGAGGAAACAACGGCAGAAGAATCCCGGATAGAGGAAGCTCCCATAGGAGAGGCCGTACCGGAACTGGATCTGGACAGTATACTTCAGAACGATATGACTGTGGACAGTGTTCTGAAGCAGGAGAATACAGAGAATAGCAAAGGAGCAGAGAAGAGAATGGACGCAAAAATCGCATCAGATGAAACAGCAGTTATCACCGCAGGTATGGTTATCACCGGAGATGTAAGTTCTGAAGGATCTATGGATCTGGTAGGTACGATCAACGGAAATATTGATATTCTGGGCAAACTGAATATTACCGGATATATCAATGGAAATTCCAAGGCTGCCGAGATCTTTGCAGAGGGAGCCAAGATCAACGGTGAGATCGTCAGCGAAGGTTCTGTAAAAATCGGTGCAAGTTCTGTAGTCATCGGCAACATCACTGCCATCAGCGCAGCTATTGCAGGTGCAGTAAAGGGCGATATTGATGTACAGGGACCTGTAGTGCTGGATTCTTCCGCCATCGTAATGGGCAACATCAAGTCCAAGTCCGTACAGATCAACAACGGTGCCGTAATCGAAGGTATGTGCTCTCAGTGCTATGCGGATGTCAGCCCGACTTCCTTCTTCGATGATTACAAGCCCGAGAAAAAGAAAGTAAAATAAGGAGCATATGACCATGAAGAGAATATTACTGAAGCTTAGTGGAGAAGCACTGGCAGGAGAGAAGAAGACCGGTTTTGACGAGGAGACCGTCAGAAAGGTAGCATTACAGGTAAAGGAACTGGTAGATGACGGTATTCAGGTAGGTATCGTTATCGGTGGTGGCAATTTCTGGAGAGGACGTTCCAGTGAGAACATTGACCGTACCAAGGCAGACCAGATCGGAATGCTGGCTACGATCATGAACTGTATTTATGTCTCCGAGATTTTCCGTTCCGTAGGCATGATGACCAATATCCTGACACCTTTTGAGTGCGGATCCTTTACCAAGCTGTTTTCCAAGGACAGAGCAAATAAATATTTTGCCAAAGGTATGGTAGTGTTCTTCGCAGGTGGTACGGGACACCCTTATTTCTCCACCGATACCGGCGTTGTTCTTCGTGCCATTGAGGTAGAGGCAGATGTCATTCTGCTGGCTAAGGCAATCGACGGTGTCTACAATGCAGATCCCGCCAAAGATCCTACAGCGAAGAAATATGATGAAGTATCTATTGATGAAGTAATTGCCAAGAATCTTCAGGTAGTGGATATGACCGCTTCCATTCTGGCCAGAGACAACAAGATGCCCATGTGGGTATTCGGCCTGAATGAAGAGAACAGCATTGTGAATACCTTGAAGGGCAAGTTCAACGGAACCAAGGTAACCGTATAATTTCAGAAAATAAAAATGGAAAGGCGCAGAGCGCAGAAGAGAGGAAAACAATGGACGCAAGAGTACAGGTATATAGTGACAAGATGCAGAAGGCTTATGAGTTTCTGGAGGCAGATTTTGCTGCTATCCGTGCGGGACGTGCGAACCCTCATGTATTAGACAAACTGAGAGTTGACTACTATGGAACGCCTACCCCTATTCAGCAGGTGGGTAATGTAACCGTTCCCGAGGCACGTATCATCCAGATCGCTCCCTGGGAGAAGTCTCTGATCAAAGAGATCGAGAAAGCAATCATGACTTCCGATATCGGTATCAACCCTTCCAACGACGGCAGTGTGATCCGCCTGGTATTCCCGGAGCTTACCGAGGAACGCAGAAAAGATCTGGTAAAAGAAGTAAAGAAGAAGGGTGAGGAAGGCAAAGTAGCTATCCGTAATATCAGAAGAGACGGCAACGATGCCTTCAAGAAGCTGGCAAAGACAGAAGTATCCGAAGATGAGATCAAGGGTCTGGAAGATGATCTGCAGAAGCTTACCGACAAGTATGTAAAGGACATTGATGCTCTGATTGACAGCAAGTCCAAGGAAATCATGACGGTTTAAGAAGGTTTAAAACTATGGAAGAGAATCTGAAAATTCCGAATCATGTAGCAATTATTCTGGACGGCAACGGCCGTTGGGCCAAAGCAAAAGGAATGCCCCGCAATTACGGGCATATGCAGGGAGCCAAGACGGTGGAAGTGATCTGTGAAGAGGCGTACCGTATGGGAATCCAGTATCTGACAGTATATGCTTTTTCTACAGAGAACTGGAACCGCCCGCAGGATGAAGTGGACGCGCTGATGAAGCTGCTCCGCAATTATATGAAGACCTGTCTGAAGACAGCGGAGAAGAACCGTATGTGTGTCAGAGTCCTGGGTGACAAGACCAGACTGGATGAGGATATCCGGACGCGGATCGCGGAACTGGAAGAGGCCACAAAGAACAACGATGGCCTGCATTTCCAGATTGCCATTAATTACGGAGGCAGGGATGAGATCGTCCGTGCAGTGAAAAAACTGTCCGCAAAAGTACAGAGTGGAGAAGTGGATCCTGCAGGGATCACGGCAGATACTCTGGAAGGATACTTGGATACTGCTGGAATTCCGGATCCGGATCTGCTGATCCGAACTTGCAATGAACAGAGGATTTCCAATTTCCTGTTGTGGCAGCTGGCATATACGGAGTTTTATTTTACCCCGGTTCCCTGGCCGGATTTTACAAAAGAAGAATTGATCAAGGCTGTGGAAGCATATAATCATAGAGACAGAAGATATGGCGGCCTGAAGGAGGAATAGCTTATGTTTTGGACCCGTTTGCTCAGTGGCATCGTATTGCTTGCCATTGCACTGGCTACGTTCAGCTTCGGCAATGTATTTCTGGCAGTGCCGTTGTGGCTTATTTCTCTGATTGCATACAGAGAGCTTACCAAGGCATTAAAATGTGCAACGGATGAGAAAAAATTTAATGCACTGGAATGGATCGGTTTTGTGGGAGTGACGGCATATTATGCAACACTGTTTTTCACCAGAGACCATACATTACTGCTGATGTGTATTGTAGCACTGTTCATGGCGGAAATGTTCTGCTATGTGGCAGCCTTTCCGAAATATCAGGCAAGTCAGGTCATGGCAGCAGTGTTCTCTTTCCTGTATGCACCGGTGCTGTTGTCCTTTGCCTATCTGACCCGCGAGTGCGAGAACGGAATTTATCTGGTATGGCTGATCCTGATCAGTTCATGGGGATGCGATACCTGTGCCTATGTCGTCGGCAAACTGATCGGAAAGAAGCATATTTTCCCGGAATTAAGCCCGCATAAGTCTCTCGAGGGATGTATCGGCGGTGTCGCCGGAGCAGCCCTGATCGGTGGTTTGTATGCACATTTCTTTGTGGAAGCGGCATTCCCTGATCAGATCATCACTTGGACAATCGCATTCATCTGTGCGGCGGGCGCGGTGATGAGTATGGTCGGTGACTTGGCGGCATCTGCCATCAAGAGGAACCATAACATCAAGGATTATGGCAAACTGATCCCCGGACATGGTGGGATCATGGACCGGTTTGACAGCATGACGGTGACAGCACCGATGACGTATTTTCTTGCCATTCTGATGATTGGACTGCGTTAGTCCCAAAGGTAAGATACAAGGAGCATAAGAGTGAAAAATAAAGTAGATTTTTGGGCGCACTTATATAAGGGTTCATAAAACCCTGTTTTTACAAGTATAGAAAGCAGAAAAAATGTTAGTTATCGTTGCGTTTCACTAACTTAGAGCTGTCGTAACCAAGGCTTTCAAGGTAAGCAAACACATTGTTCTCATTCAAGACGACACTCTCTACATGATTCTGAGGGTCCATCAATTCCTCATAGTCAGTAGGGGTAAAGGGCTTCTTTTCTGAAACCATGTGGTAAATACAGACCATCATCATTCTTGCAATGGCAATGATTGCCTTTTTGTGTCCACGTCGCTTTTTGATTCGACCATATTTGATTGCAAAATAAGGCTGCTTTTTGCTCTTAATTGCAGCAAGGGCACATTGAACCATCATTGGTTTCAGGTAATCGCCTGCTTTGGCAATGCGGACAGACTTTTTCTTACCAGCGGATTCATTGTTGGCAGGAGAAAGTCCGCACCAGGAACACAGATGTTTTGCATCATCAAAAATATCCATATCAACGCCCGTTTCTGCAAGAACAATCGTGGAACTTAACTCTGTCATGCCGGGCATGGTACTGACAAACTCCACGAACTCGTAATAAGGCTTGATGCGGACATAGAGTTCCACTTCGGTCTGGGTAATCATATCATCGAGATATTCCAGATGCCCCCGGGCAAGCTCTAGTTTTTTAGCCTGATCTGTTTCAATAGTGTAGCCTTTGATGGCTTCGATGATTTCATCAGACTTGGATTTAGCCCCTTTCTTTATGAGTTTGCGGACAGCTTTTTCATCCATGGAATCAGCAGTATGCTCCAATAGATAAGAGATGATTTCAGTTGCTGTCTTGCCAAAAGGATCAGAAAGAACACTGGCAATGCCGACATTGGAAATGGTCATACAGTTCTGGATGCGATTCTTCTCGGAAGACTTCATGCAGACCAGCTTGAAACGGTATCTGGAAAGTTCCCTAAGCTGACGAAAATCTTTTGGAGGAATAAAGGAACATCTGACAAGATCAAATTTGTAGAGGTCGGCAATCCATTTAGAATCCTTTTTGTCCGTTTTCTTGCCTTTAATGGCTTTGACATACTTCGGATGTGTAAGGCAGACATCAATGTCATTTTCGAGATAATTAAAAATAGGAATCCAATACTTTCCGGTGGATTCCATACAAACATGATAGCAATTATTCTCGATAAGCCAGTTGTGAAACCTTTGAATATCTGAGTTGATGGTTGAAAAAGATTTTTGCAGATATTCGGATATGCCGTCCTTATTGGTAGTTACGATGGTTGCAACGATAACATTTTTGTGGACATCAAGTCCACAGCAGATGGAGTATTTTAACTTCATCATTAAGTATCACCACCTTAATAAAAAGGGAATAGCAACATTGACTGTCATCCTGCGACTGAATAAACATGGTTTATTACCAATGATAAGAGTCCGGGCTCAATGTCCCACTTGTTTGTGCTTGTAAGGATGACGGCACATATAACTATACGGGGTCGAAATAAATTCGCCACTTCTCCTTCCGTGCTCTGTAGTGTATTGCTATTCCTTGAAAGAATTATAAATCAAAGAGTGGAGGGGCACAACATTTTTCATAACTTGTTTGTGCCTTGAGCGAAGCGAAAGGAATGACAAAAACTATGAAAAAAATAGCAATTCTGGGGTCTACCGGCTCCATCGGAACCCAGACTCTGGAAGTCGTTCGCAATAATCCGGAATTGCAGGTGGCAGCACTGGCTGCCGGAAAAAGCGTAGAACAGATGGAACAGCAGATCAGAGAATTCCATCCTCTGATCGCAGGCATGTGGAGTGAGGAAGCGGCAGCAGACCTGCGGAGCCGTGTGGCGGATTTACCTGTGAAGGTTGTAAGTGGCATGGATGGTCTGTTGGAGATCGCAACAATGCCGCAGTCCCAGGTATTAGTGACGGCGATTGTGGGAATGATTGGTATCAGACCGACGATCGCGGCCATTGAAGCAGGGAAAGATATTGCCCTGGCTAACAAGGAGACGCTGGTAACGGCAGGGCACATCATTATGCCGTTAGCGGCGAAAATGGGTGTGAAGATCCTGCCGGTGGACAGTGAGCACAGCGCAATCTTCCAGTCACTGAACGGAGAACCGGCCGGAAGGATTGAGAAGATTCTGCTTACAGCATCTGGTGGTCCGTTCCGCGGCAGGACCAGAGAGCAGTTGCAAAATATTCAGGTGGAGGATGCTTTGAAGCATCCCAACTGGTCCATGGGACGGAAGATCACCATTGATTCTTCCACTCTGGTGAACAAAGGCCTGGAAGTCATGGAAGTAAAGTGGCTGTTCGGTGTGGATCTGGACCAGATCCAGGTCATTGTGCATCCCCAGAGCATTATCCATTCCGCAGTACAGTATGTGGACGGAGCGGTGATCGCACAGCTGGGAACACCGGATATGAAACTGCCGATCCAGTATGCTCTGTTTTATCCGGATCGGCGTCCAATGCCGGGGAAACGTCTGGACTTCTATGAACTGGCACAGATCACATTTGAAAAGCCGGATATGGAGACATTCTTTGGCCTGAAGCTGGCTTATGATGCACAGCGCATCGGCGGCAGTATGCCTACGGTGTATAATGCAGCCAACGAGAAAGCAGTAGGACTGTTCTTAGACCGTAAGATCGCTTATCTTCAGATCCCGGAGCTGATTCGTGAAGCCATGGAGCAGCATAAGGTGATCGAGAATCCGAATGTGGAGGAGATCCTGGAGACAGAGGCATCTGTCTATGATTTTATTGAAAAAGTGTATTCTGAGAGGCAATAAATGGTTACTTTGATCTTGTTTGTATTGATCTTTGGGGTGGTGGTAATCTCACATGAATTCGGACATTTTCTGCTGGCGAAGGCCAATGGAATTCATGTGATAGAATTTTCCGTGGGTATGGGCCCGAATCTGTTTTCTTTCCAGAAAGGAGACACGAAATATTCCCTGAAGCTTCTTCCCATCGGCGGAGCCTGTATGTTTGAGGGGGAAGACGGTCTGAATGAGAAGGAGGACGGTGAAGATCACAGCGGATCTTTCCTGAATGCCAATGTGTGGGCGAGGATTTCCACCGTGTTGGCAGGACCGATATTTAACTTTATTCTGGGCTTTATCATTGCCTTTATTATGGTGAATCTGATTGTGATCCGTGATCCGGTAGCCACGGAGATCGTGGATGGCGGCGCCGCACAGGAAGCGGGACTGGAGGCCGGAGACAGGATACTTTCCTTAAATGGCAGTAAAATACACCTGTATGAAGAAATACAGTTATTTACTCTGACTTACCGTGGCGGAGAAGTAGCGGTGGAATATGAAAGGGATGGTGTAAAAGGAACTACAACGCTGACACCGAAGTACGATGAGAGCGAAGGCCGCTATCTGATCGGCATCAGTAATGCGGATTTCGTAGAACTGTCCGGATTGGACAGCTTCCGGTATTCCTGGTATGAGATGCGCTACTGCGTGAACATGACCTGGAAGAGTCTGGCGATGCTGGTGCAGGGGCAGGTCTCCAGGCAGGATGTGGCAGGCCCTGTAGGCATCGCGGTAAATGTTGTTGGCAAGACCTACGAAAGTACCAAGGATTACGGCTGGCAGAATGTACTGGTGAATATGTTGAACATCACCCTGATGCTTACTGTTAACCTGGGAATTCTGAATCTTCTGCCGATCCCCGCGCTGGACGGCGGCCGACTGGTATTCCTGATCTGGGAAGCCATCACACACAAGCCGGTGCCTCCCGAAAAAGAAGGCATGGTACACTTTATTGGACTGATGTTCTTCATGGTACTGATGGTGTTCCTGTTATTTAATGATCTGGTTAATATCTTTGGATAAGCCGGATAATTCAAGACGTTCAATAAGTAAGATCCGTTGACAAAGGGCATACCGCATGGTATGCTCTTTTTATATTTGTGCAAGGCACATTTCTTTGAAAAATTTCATGCCGATCGGCAAAAAATTCCTGATGTAGCAATGTAACACTGAAGTAAGAAACAGTACGGACAAAACAGAATAAAAAAGGAGGAATGCGTATGGAGCATGTGACAGCCTGTTATTGGCAAAAGGAAACACCTGCAGAGCTGTTTTTATCTTTGCAGCAACGAAAATACCGTAGGCTGGGGATTTCCGTGGTATGCGCCTGTATCTCGGACAACGGGGAACTGGTAAGAAGTCTGCAAAACAAAATGGAGGAGGAACTGGAAGAAGAGAATGTCTGGAGGCCGTTTCGGGAAGAAATATTGCAGGAGAAATGGATGGACATTATAAGGCAGCAAAAGCAGGATGACAGTTATGCGGGAATCTTATGCGTGGGGAGCAGAGTATTGTTTTTCAGTCACGGGAGAATGCGGATCTGTGGATGTTTTCAGAGATTCGGCAGGACACAATGGAGGACGATGCAGGAATCCTGCATGGCGGGAGAAGTGGAACCGGGGACGGCCATGTTGATGGCGGACAATGGGTTCCTGAATTTCTGTGAAGAGGAACTGACAGCATGTCTGCAACCGCAGATTGCAGGAAGACCGGATGCACAGGAACGCGTGGAAGGCGCTGCAAGACGGCTGAAGGAACTGGGAGAAAAGGCGGAGAGACACGGAGGAACACACATGGGAGCGGTGTGGATCCTGCCGGTTATGGGAGGAAAAGGATGGAGCAGAGAATAACAGAAAATATGGGCAGATCATTAAAGGAACATGGCTATCTGGATCCGGTATTTGTGGGCAAGGGGAGTTTCGCGAAGGTTTACCGCGTCCGGGACGAAAAAAGGGACTTTCAGGCATGTAAGATATCGAAAGTTACAGAACAGTGGGAACAGGAGTGTCGTAACAGCAGAGAGATCTGTCATCCTCTGTTTCCGGCCTACAGAGAACACTGGACAGACGGGGAATGGGGGTATCTGGTCATGGAATTCTGGGATGGCTGTGACTTGCGGAAAATGTTGGACAGGAGGGGGAGACTGTCACCGGGACAGGCGGCCCGGATAGCTTTGCAGATTACAGAGGGATTGCAATATCTGCATGAACGGCCGCATCCGTTTCTCTACCGGGATCTGAAGCCGGAAAATATCCGCATCCGCGTGGATGGCAGAGCGGGGATTCTGGATCTGGGATGTCTGTGGAACCGGGAGCAGGACTGGTCGGGAGCGGGAAACCGAAGCTTCAGCGCTCCGGAGCAGTTCGTGCCGGGGGAGATTCCCGGGGAAGAGAGTGATGTCTATGCAGTGGGCAGACTGCTGGCAGTTATGTTGGGAGATGACACAGACGGCACAGTCAGACAATCTGGGGGAATAAGGAGGCGTAATGCGGAAAAACGTTGCGGACGAAAAGACCAAAGACAGGAAAAATGGCTTCGCAAAGTGATCGCCATGGCAACCTGTGAAGAGCGTAAGGATCGTATCCCGGAGATCAAAATGCTGCGTACTCTTTTGATGGTGACGGATGATTCCGGGAGGGAGAGGAAACGTGCATGTAGGGCAGCTGATTTTTACTATGTCCGGAAGTTGTACTGCCCATAGTTGTACGTTCCGTGCTCGAACACAATCAAGAAATTTTACAAAAAAGTGCTTGCTGTTTTGGAGAGAAATGAGTATACTGTAACTAAAGGTTCAAAGAAGCGTATGAGGACCGGAAGCAATTAAATTTACATAGCAAAAAGGAGAAGAGTTATGCGTTTTTTTATTGACACTGCAAAAGTAGAAGACATTAAGAAAGCAAATGACATGGGGGTTATTTGCGGAGTAACTACCAATCCCTCCCTGATCGCAAAAGAGGGCAGAGATTTCGTAGAAGTGATCAAAGAGATTGCATCCATCGTGGACGGACCTATCAGCGGTGAGGTAAAGGCTACCACCGTAGATGCAGAGGGTATGATCAAAGAAGGAAGAGAGATTGCAGCGATCCATCCGAATATGGTCGTTAAGATCCCTATGACTGTAGAAGGTTTAAAAGCATGTAAGGTATTAAGCTCTGAGGGAATCAAGACCAATGTGACCCTGATCTTCTCTGCGAACCAGGCTCTGTTGGCTGCCCGCGCAGGTGCTACCTATGTATCTCCTTTCCTGGGCAGACTGGATGATATCAGCACCAGAGGTGTAGATCTGATCCGTGATATCGCTGATATTTTCGCAGTGACCGATCTGGATACCCAGATCATCGCAGCAAGCGTGCGTAATCCCATCCATGTAACCGATTGTGCACTGGCAGGTGCGGATATTGCTACCGTTCCTTACTCCGTTATCGAGCAGATGGTAAAGCATCCTCTGACTGATGCCGGTATCGCCAAGTTCCAGGCAGATTATAAGGCAGTCTTTGGTGAATAGTCTGTCAATGCATAGGCGGGACGACTGCTTGCAGTCAGGAACGCCTATGCATTAGACGGACAAACAGACATGAGCAAGTAGGGCGACAGCCCGGAATGCGAATGTCTGTAGCGGTTCGAGAGTGCGAAGCACGGAGAAGCGCGTGATTCATCAAAGATACTGACACAGTAAGAAGCTGTACAGAGAATATCTCTGTACAGCTTCTTTTGGGTTCTGTCGATTCCGGCAGAGCTTATTTCATCTGCTCTTCCTGTTTCTTGATCATACGACGGACCATCTCACCGCCGATGCTTCCTGCTTCCTTAGAAGTAAGGTCGCCGTTGTAACCCTCTTTCAGGTTAACACCCAGCTCAGATGCTACCTCAGTCTTGAAACGGTCCATTGCAGCCTTTGCTTCGGGAACTTCTACTCTATTGGTTTTACTTGCCATTTCGTTCACCTCCGTTTGGATTTGGGTTTTCTTGTTTCAGATAAGCGCTTTTTGTGATCACTTATCTTGGTATTAGTATGAGCATCGGCTTTTTTTTCATGCTGGTAAGTTTTTCATTTTTATGTTACACTCAAACAGCAACGAAGGATACGGAGACCGGAAAGCGTGACCAACGATCCACTGACCGGAATCCCACAGAAGTGACTGACCTTTGAAGCTACGTCGTAACTGCGGAAGCTGAGAAGAGAAGGTGTTTTTTTGTTGTCAAAATGTAACTATTCAGAACCCCTTCGAATAAGAAGGCTGATACTTCATGCTTGCATGCAAGTAGCAGTTTTCTTATTCGCAAGGTGGCTTGAATAGAGTCACTGCCCCGTACATGAGCAAAATTAGCTGCCTTGCAGCAAGAAAGCACGATTTATCGCGCGGTTTTGTGAATGCTGGGGTGGGCTGAATAGTTACATTGTAACTATTTTATGATGCCAGGGTCAAAAGGTCTAAGCCCACATGAGCTTGCTCATAGGT
>OLOK01000846.1_pt1 | contig 28555 bp, 22 predicted proteins | sample 1672591 | NCBI WGS metagenome assembly OLOK01 (sample SAMEA3136703, study PRJEB25190) | human gut metagenome | biome: human gut; feature: human-associated habitat; material: faeces | place: Austria | collected 2013 | reverse complement strand
GAACAAGATGATGGTGGGCAGAGATGTAGTCCTTGACGATGGTTTTACCACCAGTGAATCCGCTCTTGCGAAGTTTATCAAGGCACACGACAGAGTTTACAACGCCTGCTTTGAGCAGACCATCCAGAATGCCGGTGTAGCCACTCAGGAGTGTAGTTGTGGCCTTGCGGCCCTTCAATGCGTGTTGGACATCCTCAAAGTCATGTTCTTTCATGCGGCGCAGTTTGGCGCGGGAAATTCCCGTACGACGGCCAAGGTCTGCGAGGTTGATTTTCTCCAGTGAGAACTTGTCTCCCTGTTCAGCCATCATCTGTTTTATAGCTTCCGCTACTGCTGGATTCATAGCTGCAAAATTAGGCTTCTTCATGATTCCTCCTTTCACCGAGGGCTGGCTACCCTCTAAGTGTAAAGGATTTCATGAAATCATGATTGGCTATTTTCATCCGGCCATAATTGGCGATTTCCGCCCGGCCCGGAATGGCTAATTCCGCCCGGCGCTAACATCGGTATGAGTCAGTATTTATTTGAAAATCTATTTGGCATAGATGGTTGGAATATTGCATGGTATGGCGTTATCATTGCCGTGGGCATGGTTTTAGGTGTAATGCTGGCAATTTACCGAACCAGAAAACAAGGTCTCAAAGAAGATCTGATATTTGATTTTATTCTAATTGCATTGCCTGTTGCCATTATCTGTGCCAGAGGATACTATGTCATATTTGAGTGGGATCGTTATTCCGGCGATATTCTTTCCATCTTCAAAATCTGGAAAGGTGGTCTTGCTATCTATGGCGGTGTTCTTGGCGGCTTGATTACGGCAATTCTGTTCTGCCGCTATCATAAGTTCCCACTCTTTTGGTTTCTGGATTTGATCGTACCCAGTCTTGTGCTTGGACAAGCAATCGGACGTTGGGGTAATTTTGTAAATCAAGAAGCGTTCGGCAATTTGGTTACAGATTCATCGTTGCAGTTTTTTCCCTATGCCGTATACATCGGTGAACTCGGTGAGTGGCATCAGGCAACCTTTTTCTACGAAAGCATCTGGAATTTCTGCTTGTTGATCATGATGCTGCTTATGAGTCGCAGGAAGCCTCATACCGGCACATTGACTTGTATGTACTTTGTCATATATGGAATTGGCCGTTTTTTGATAGAAGGGCTGCGGGCAGACAGTTTGTACGTGATCCCCGGCCTTCGGGCATCGCAGGCTCTCTCCCTGATTTTAGTATGCGTAGGCTTGTGTTTGTACTTCCTGCTTGTCCGAAAAGAGAAAGCAAAACAGAATTATTCCGGTAAATACATTCAATAAAAAATTCTGGTGGATCGTTCTGCATCCACCAGAGTTTTTGCGTATATATTTTCCAATCCGCCATAATCCGGCCAAAAAGATTTGTTATCCGTTTACGGTGTCGCCCGGCCAGTCGTTGATGCCGCCGAATTCTACGATATTCGTATAGCCTAACCTGACCAGTTTTTCAGATGCCTGCTTGCTGCGGTTTCCACTGCGGCAGTAGATCAGGATCAGCTGATCTTTATCAGGCAGTTCGGGAACTTCCTCTGTCCCGATGGTTTCATTGGGGATGTTGATGGCACCGGGAATGTGTTTTTCGCTGAATTCCTCAGGTGTGCGGACATCTAAAATAATGTAATTGCTTTCTTCTTCCATCATAACGATCGCCTCGTCCATTGTGATCTGGCGATAGGTGCTTTCCTGAGCAGCAGGTGCTGCGCAGCCTGCCAGCAGGAGCAGGGTCAATAAAAACGGGATATATTTCTTCATAATAATCTCTCCTTGCGTTCTTTTCGGATATCTTTCGAAATCTCGTTTTTCAGCCCGTCACTTTAACGTTAGAAAGCTGTTACGTACTAGATTAGAACAAAATCCCGTATGCGTCAAGAACTTTTTTGGCTGATTCATTCATTCCACAGATAAATTTCCGGTTTTTTCTCCATTTCATAGGAGAATGTCTCTCCAAGCCCGTAAACCGCCTGGCTTAATACGTACTCGCCGTTGTTTGCATAGATTTCGATCATATTCGGATCCACGAAAATCTCAAGAAGATCCCCCTCTTTTAACTGCGGTGTCTCGGCATGAAGCCATCCTTTTGCACCGGATGGATAGACATCCGTGCGGTCTGCACAGACTTTTCCGCTCTGCCGCCAGATCTTATAGCCGCCGATTTCCAGGCTCTCACCCTCTTTTAATTCGGCGCGGATCATGGCACACTCTCCGCATGCCGAAACGAGGGAATCCGTCTTTTTGCAGAATCCGTCACGGATGGCAGGCAGAACACGGAAGTAAATATGATCGTTCTGTACATCCACCACACGCGGCATGCAGAACATGCCTTGCCATATACCATCTACCGGTTCCGGCATCCGAAGCCATGCGATGGAAATCCGGTTTCCGTCCGCATCCGTCATGGTCTGCGGTGCATAGAGGTCACCGCCGCAGTCCAGAAGCTGCCAGTTCTCCGGAAATTTCATTGTGCAGGTTTTTTCATCAAACTCAGGCAGCATACAGATCGCCCGATCCGCATAGCCGTCGGTGTCCTCGATCAGTTCCATCGGGGAGAATACAAAGACGCTGCGTCCGTTTACGTTAAAGAGATCCGGGCACTCCCACATCCAGCCGAGCTTCTGTTTCGTCGTCGCCTGTCCGGCCAGACGCCAGTGGGAAAGATCCTCACTCTTATAGAATAATGCCTCGCCCTTGTGATCCTTCGTCGTGCTTCCAAGCACCATATACCATGCGTCGCTTCCCTTCCAGACTTTCGGGTCACGCGTGTGCGTATTGTCGCCGATTTCCGGATCGGTGAGTGCCGGGATAACAACCTCCTTATCCCCGAAGACATCAAAATGCATACCGTCCTTCGAAGTAAGGTGAAGCTGCGCCGAAGTAAAATCCTGATCAAGGCACTGATGAATATCCTTCGGATTTACCTGATTATAGTGAACACCCGTGTAAAAGAGATGCATCACGCCGTTCTCTTCTACTGCGCTTCCGGAAAAGCAGCCGTTCTGGTCCTCGGAAAGACTCGGGAACAGGGCAACGCCGACATGCTCCCAGTGAATCAGATCCGGACTCACCGCATGGCCCCAGTGCATGGTGCCCCAGCGCGGCGCGTACGGAAAATGCTGATAAAAAAGATGATACTGTCCCTTATAATAAATCATGCCGTTCGGGTCATTCACCCAGTTGCCCGGCGCTTTTACGTGTAATCTGTTTTTCATGTGTTTGATTTCCTTTCTGTCTCTTTCTTGTTGTCTCTGATAAGAAAAGCCGGAAAAAGAAAGCATTTTTAATTCCGCCCTCCTTTGCCCGGCTTGTTCTTGATTTCTATGATTTACTTATTTGACTGCTCCGGCTACGACACCGTTGATGATCTGTTTCTGCAGTGCCACGTACAGAATCAGGATCGGGATGACGCAGAGCAGAAGACCTGCCATGATGGTTCCGTAATCTGCAGAGTAAGTTCCGTAGAAGCTGTAGGTGGAAAGCGGCAGAGTCAGCAGCTTTTTGTCGGTCAGCACCAGGGACGGCAGCAGGAAGTCATTCCAGAATGCCATCGCATTCATGATTACCATGGTGGAAATGATCGGCTTTAACAGCGGGAACACGATGCGGAAGAAGGTCTGGGTGTGGGTACAGCCGTCGATGTAAGCGGCCTCCTCCAGCGCCAGCGGGATACTTCCGCGGATGAATCCGTGGAACATGAACACGGACATCGCCATGGAAAATCCGGTGTGCATGAAGATCAGGGTCAGTCTGTGGTTCAGAATGTTTAAGGTTCCGCCGTATACACTGACAAGCGGGATCATGATTGCCTGGAATGGAATGATCATGGATGCAACCATCAGTGCAAAGATGATATTGGAAAATACGTTGACATTACGCACGATGTAGTAAGCCAGCATGGCTGCGAGTACCGTAACCAGTACGGTTGCTGTTACGGTTACAACCAGAGAGTTCTTGAAGGCATTCAGGAAGTTCATCTGATTGAATGCTTTTACAAAGTTGTCAAACGAAAGACCTTTGATGGTAAACAGCCAGGAGAACGGGCTCTTGATGATATCACGTTTCTGTTTTAAGGAGTTGATGATAACCATGACAAACGGGAACATGAACGCACAGAAAACGATGATCATAAGGAGCATAGCCAGCGCGTCAGTTACTTTTTTCTTTGTTCCGCCAATTTTCTTCTGATTCATTATGCTTCAACCTCCCTCTTCTTAGTGGTGTATACCTGAATACCGCTGATGCAGGCTACAATGATAAACAGGATAAAGGCTTCTGCCTGGCCGACACCGAACTGTCTCGATGTGAATGCTTTCTCATATACGTGCATGGCTGCCATCTCGGTGGTTCCGTACGGAGCACCGCCGGTTAAGGACAGGCTGACATCGTATACCATGAACGCACGGGACAGGGTCAGGAAGAGGCAGATAGTAACGGAGGACATCATCAGCGGAAGGATAATGTTTTTCATTTTTACCCAGCCGGATGCACCGTCGATGCTTGCCGCCTCGAGCACGTCCTCGGAAAGTCCCATAAAGCCGGCAACGTAGATCAGGATCATGTAGCCTGCCAGCTGCCATACTGAAACGAGCACCAGTGCTGCAAATGCTTTGTTCGGGGTAGAAAGCCAGGAAATTTCAAACAGGCTCCATCCTGTGGTCTCGCCGATGCTGACGAAAACACGGGAGAATACGAACTGCCAGATGTATCCAAGTACGATACCGCCGATCAGGTTCGGGGTGAAAAATCCGGCGCGGAAGAAGTTCTGACCTTTGATGCCGCGGGTCAGGATGTAAGCCAGTAAAAAGGCGATCACATTGACGAGAACAACAACCGCAATGACATATTTAAAGGTTAACAGCAGGGATTTCCAGAACTGCGCGTCGCGCATAACGGCTGCGAAGTTGGAAAGTCCTACAAAGTTTTTCACGCTGGAAACACCGTTCCAGTCGGTTAAGGTCAGGTAAATACCGTAGATAAACGGTACCATGACGACTGCCAGGAAGCAGAACAGGCCCGGCAGCGCAAATACACAGAAATCTTTTCCCTTGTTGCTTGATTTCATTTTCGTTCCTCCTTCATATCCTCCGGCTTACTGCTCATCCCAGTATGCCTGGATGGAATCTATCAGTTCCTCGCGGTCACTTCTTCCGGCCAGATATTTCTGCATTGCCGCACCAAGGACAGACCAGTGATCGTTCGGCACGATCGCAGATGCGTTGAATGCTCCGCCGTTCTGTACTTTTTCGTAAATGTCGCGGCTTAACGGATCGCTTGGCTCGTTCGGGTTGTTTTTAAACGGAGGGATCAGGCTGCAGGTCTTTACAACCATCTGCTGTCCGATCTCACTGTAAACCAGCCAGTTCAGGAACTCTTTTGCTGCTGCTTTCTGCTCGTCGGTAGCCACGATATCATCCAGCATGATCTGTTTGGACGGGGATGCCTGGATTTTGCTGTTGACGAAGTCGTCCGGATCATTGTTCAGGAAGTATGGAAGGAAACCATACTCATCGGTCGTCTCGGCTCCTGCCTCCTCAATGTTCGGCCATGCCCAGTTTCCGTTGAACCAGAAAGCGGTTTTTCCGTCTGCCAGGTCAATTGCCATCTCATCGTAATCTGCGCCGAGTGGATCGCCCTTTGCTACGTTGTACTCTTTTAACAGGTCAAAGGTATTCAGGAACTCGTTCATGCGGGTGTAGTCCGGCAGATATAAGGTTCCGTCCTTCAGCTCGTTGATGACTTCTGCTGCACCGTCGGAGGTTCCGTTATATGTCTCGTAGATGTACTGCAGCTGGTGTGCTCCAAGGGACCAGTCTTCTTTTGCCATGGAGATCGGATTCTTCATTCCGTTGTCCCGCAGGCTCTGGAGAAGTGCTGCGAAATCGTCCTGGGTTTTGATATCGGATGGATCGAACTCGGTACCTAAGGTATCTTCAATCACGCTCTTGTTGTAGATAATACCGCGGCCCTCGATACAGAGCGGGAAGCTGTAAACCTTTCCGTTGATTTTGGTCAGGTACTCTTCTGCCTCGCCGGTCCATGCTTCATTGCTTAAGTCGGCTGCTTTTTCTTCTGCCAGTGCAATGACATCGGTCGTATCCAGAATGGAAAGTGTCGGCGGGTTTCCGGAGTTGTAGAGGCTGACTACTTTGGTATAAGGAGAATCGCCGTCCGTTACCGGCATGATCTCAATATGTACGCCTGCTTTCTCCTCGAACACTTTTGCAATCTTTTCCAGTGCTGTCTGGATTTCTGCTTTTGTGTTCATGATGACGATACTCGTTCCGGAAAGCGACGTATCGTACTGGAAGGTATCGGTGGTCATGTCGATCGGCACTTCTTCTTTTACTGCGTTCGGGTCATCCGGATCGCTTGCGAAGCCGAAGGTGCATCCGGTCAGTGCAGAAGTAAGAAGCACGCCGGACATTCCAAGAGCTGCCGCCCTGGCACTAAATTTCTTTCTCATCACAATTCCTCCTGTTATCTCTGGACAGCGGGTCCTGTCCTTCGTTTTGTGTAACCGGTCAAGTAACCGGTTACTTTCGTTGTCTTTATCATAGCATTGACAGTGGGTTTCGTCAATATTTTCTTTACTTTTCGTGATTTTCCATAATTTTGTTTTTGGCTTTTGTGGAACTTTTACAAAACCGGTTACTTAACCGATTCCCGCTTGTTCCGGCGGGCGAGAAATGTTATACTATCTTCATATATTATTTGTTTTTTTCTGAAAGCTTACATGATTCACGCAACACTTTTGAAGGGAAGGACACTTGAACTTATGGCACGAAAAAAAAATGTAACCTTTAATGATATTGCACAGTACACGCATTTTTCCAAAACAACCATTTCCCGGTATTTCAACAACCCGGATTCCCTGACACCGGAAAATCAGCAGATCATTTCCGATGCACTGGATAAACTGAACTATAAAGAAAACAAAGTGGCAAAAATTCTCGCGAACGGACAGACCGAATTTGTCGGCGTCCTGATCCCGAGTCTCTCCATGAACTACTATTCCGAGATGCTGAATCAGATTCTTGCTTCTTATGAGAAATATGGCTATAAATTCCTCGTCTTCGCCGGAAACGGCCACGACGAGACGGAGCACCGCTACATTCAGGAGCTGATGTCGTACAAAATCGAGGGCCTCATCGTCCTCTCCCATACACTCTCCTCCCGCGAACTCTCCGATCTGCAGATCCCGGTCGTTGCAATTGAGCGCGAAGACCAGTTCGTCAGCAGTGTCAATACAGACAACTACCTCGGCGCGTACGAAGCGACTTCGCTTCTGATTCATAACCACTGTGATGTCCTGATTCATCTGAACTCACCGACCAAAGAAAATGTTCCTGCCTACCGCCGTCTCGCCGGTTTCCAGGATGCCTGTGTAAAGGCCGGTGTACCGCACAAGGTTATCATTCGGGATTTTGGACTCTCCTATCAGGAAGCCGCAGCACCGCTGCAGGAAATTTTTGACAACATCGAACAAAAATATGCCGGTCAGAAAAAGGGCATCTTCCTCTCCAACGATGATCATGCCAATATTCTTTTAAATCTTCTGATCCGCAAATACCATACCCTGCCGGACGATTACGAACTCATCGGCTTCGACGGTGCGCCGATTTCCGAGCAGGCTATCTATCCGATCAGCACTGTCGGCCAGCAGATTGACCAGATTGCAGACGAGGCTGTTTCCCTTCTGGTCTCCCAGATGCAGGAACGGAAAAAACGCCACCCGGTGCCGCTTGCCGAGCCGGTTCACAAGACCGTTCCGCCGCTTCTGATCCGGCGTCAGACGACCACTTGATTTTAAAAGCAGATTTCTATCATAAAAATGTTTTTATCAAAAAAGTGTCATCCACCTGCGGGCTGTGTGCCCTGCAGTTTGTGGATGACACTTTTCTTATCTTCTTACTCTTTTTTAGTTCTGTCCGTAATAAGCATTTACACCATGCTTACGGTAATAGTGTTTATCCTGCAGCTCCTGCGGTGCCGGCTGGATTCTCGGGTTGATGGTCTCGGCACGGTATGCCATTTTGGCAACCTCTTCGAGGACAACAGCATTGTGAACAGCCTCATGCGCATCTTTGCCCCAGGTGAACGGTCCGTGGTTCTTGCAAAGAACGGCCGGAACGGCTTTTACATCTTTTCCCATCCGTTTGAACTCATTGACGATCAGATGGCCGGTGTTTTCCTCGTATGCCTCGTCAATCTCTTCTTTTGTCAGGCAGCGCAGGCACGGTACTTCACCGTAGATGTAGTCTGCATGGGTTGTTCCATAGCACGGAATGCTTCTTCCCGCCTGTGCCCAGCTTGTCGCATAGGAGGAATGGGTGTGAACAATGCCGCCGATCTCCGGAAATGCTTTGTACAGCTCCAGATGGGTCGGGGTGTCAGAAGACGGACGGTAGCGTCCTTCTACTTTGTTTCCGTTCAGATCCATGACAACCATATCGTCCGGTGTCAGCAGGTCGTAATCCACGCCGCTTGGTTTGATGACGAACAGACCGCTTTCCCGGTCAATCTCACTGACATTTCCCCAGGTAAAGGTAACCAGTCCGTATTTTGGAAGAAGCATGTTGGCTTCGTATACTCTTTTTTTCAGTTCTTCTAACATTGTGTTGTCCTTTCTGTCTTTCCCAAACGATGGTTCATTTTAAGCTCTCTACTGCTGCACGCTCAATCGGCAGGCCTTTTTTGTAGCGCTCGGTGAATACTTCAAATCCAGCGACGTCTGCCGGGTCCGGATCCATCTTGGTTCCGGCATTTCCTGCGAAGACTTTTGCATCGAGGTAATCCTCGAGTGTTTCATTCTCTTCTTTGTTGATCATATAAGAAGCCAGCAGTGCGATGCCCCAGGCTCCGCCCTCTCCTGCTGTCTCCATGACGGAAACCGGTGCGTCGATGGCACCTGCGAGGATCTTCTGGCCGACACCTTTTGTCTTGAAGAGACCGCCGTGGCCGAGAATCTGGTCGACCTGCACATGCTCCTCTTTCATCAGGATATCAAGGCCGACTTTCAGGGCGCCAAGGGAAGTAAACAGGTTGACTCTCATAAAATTTGCCAGATTGAATTTCGCATCCGGAGTACGTGCGAAGACAGGACGGCCCTCGTTGAAGCCGGTTACGTGCTCGCCGGAGAAGTAGTTGTAGGCAAGGAGTCCGCCGCAGTCTGCGTCGCCCTCCAGGGCTTTGTTGTACAGCTTGCCGAACAGATCATTCGTGCTGATTTTCATGCCGAAGGTCTGCGCAAATTCACGGAAGAGATTGACCCATGCATTCAGATCAGAAGTACAGTTCTGGCAGTGCACCATGGCAACCGGATGACCGGACGGGGTTGTTACCATATCGATCTCCGGGTATACTTTGGAGAGGTTCTTCTCCAGAACGATCATAGCAAAAACGGAAGTTCCGGCAGACACGTTTCCGGTTCTGATGCGGACGCTGTTTGTTGCTGCCATACCTGTTCCGGCATCTCCCTCCGGCGGGCAGAGCGGAATGCCTGCTTCCAGATTTCCGGACATGTCGAGAAGTGCGGCACCTTCTTTTGTCAGAACACCGGCATTGTCACCTGCGGTCAGAACGTGCGGCAGAACATCGAGTGCTTTCCATGAATATGCTTTGTCTGCGACTGCCTCGTCAAATTTGGCGATCATGTCGGCAAAGTAAGTGTTGGTTTCAGAATCGATTGGAAAGATTCCAGATGCCTCGCCGATACCAACGACACGCTCGCCGGTCATTTTCCACTGAATGTATCCGGCAAGGGTTGTCACATAGTCGATATCTGCCACATGCGGCTCACCGTTTAAGATTGCCTGATACAGATGGGCGATAGTCCATCTCTGCGGGATGTGGAATCCGAAAAGATCGGTCAGCTTCTCGCTTGCTTCTTCTGTGATATTGTTTCTCCAGGTGCGGAACGGCACGAGGAGGTTTCCTGCTTTGTCAAATGCCATATAGCCGTGCATCATGGCACTGAAGCCGATGGCTCCGACGCGGGTCAGGGTGATGTCGTATTTTTCTTTGACATCAGCTGCCATTTTGGTATAGGCATCCTGCAGGCCCGTCCAGATGTCCTCGAGGGTGTAGGTCCACACGCCGTTGTCGTAGCGGTTTTCCCACTCGTGATCTCCAGATGCAATCGGGGCGTTGTCTGCGCCGATCAGGACGGCTTTGATTCTGGTTGAGCCGAACTCAATACCAAGTGCTGTTTTCTGTTCGAGGATTGCTGTTTTTGCATCCATTCCCATTGTTTTTTCCTCCCTTGGGTTCTTTTCTATTTTTTCGTCTCTGTTGACAGATTTTTTCCTGCGGTGGATTCTCTTACGATGAGTTCCGGGGAAATCAGGCGTTTGACGCTGCTTTCTTCTTCCGGGACTTTTCTGATTTTTTTCGAGAATGAGCTCTGCTGCCATCTCACCTAGTTTCTCCTGCGGATGGGCAATGGTCGTGATCCCGATCGGACTGCTCTGGCCGATCAGCGAGTTGTCGTATCCGGTGACGGCGATGTTTTTTGAATTATGGCGCTGGATTACGCGCTCGGAGCAGAAGGTTCCTTTGCCGTGCTGGGCGGTGATGTAGCCTTCATTTTCGAGAAGAGCGAGGGCCTTTCGGACGGTGTGGCGTGAGAGGGCGTATTCCCGGGTCAGTTCGTTTTCGGAGGGAAGCTTCTGGCCGGGTTTTATGGTTCCGGAGAGAATCTGCTCTTTTAGGGCTTCCATCAGGGTGTAGTATTTGGCTTTGCCGGTGGTTGGTTCCATGTGATTGGTGATTCCCCTTTCTGGAATTTATAATACAACTTGTACGGTTGTCGTGACAAGTTGTATTTTTGTTGTGGGAAAGGGACGCTCAGGAGTATCGGGCGGGCGGATAGGTCCAATACCTTAATGAGTGGACGGGGACACTTTCTTGCGGATGGCCTCTTCGTAAACGGTGCATTCTTGAGGACAGTGCATTCGCGGGACGGGGTCACCTTTTAGAAAGTGGTAGCGGATGTAATAGAGGGTATCGTCTTCGCCGCGTTCCGAGAGCATGCGCAGCAGAAATTCGAGCTGCGAGAGTGTCTCGGGATGGACGAACCAGAGGTGGCCGATTCCTTTTTTGAGATACTGGTACGGCGCCTGATCGGTATAAGCGTCTCCGAGGTAGACGCGGGACGCGCTGATGCGGTCCATAATCATCTCGGCGACGTAGCGGCGCGGCATTGGGACGCCTTTGATGATGGTGTCACAATTGATACCGTAATCAATCCAGTATTCAAAATGATGTTTGTTGCGCCCTTTATGGTGCATCCAGGATTTTGACATGCCGGTGTCTTCGCGCTCGGCGTTATTGGGACTCCGGTCGCCCTGATAGTATTTCATGCCGACCAGAAATTCCGTCGGCGAATATTTCGAGAGGTCGTGGGTCAGTCCCTGCCAGTACAGTCCTATTTTGAAGCAGTACCGCATGACCCACATTTTGTGTGTGGTAATGGTTTTAAAGTGCTGCCATGCTTTCATCATTCTGTCTCTTCTCCTGCTTTCCTGTTAAAATTATGATACTGCGCGGCGGCACGATGACCGTTTTTGCGCTGACTTTTTTCTGATTTTCTTCTGTCAGGAATACTTCCGGTGTGTTGGTGTCGGCCGTCAGATACCAGACCTTCTGTTCCGGGAGGGACGGCAGTGCCAGCTCATGCGGATTCCAGTGCATGTTGTAGGCAATATAGAGGTCGTCGTCCTTGTTTCCGTCTTTATCCTGGAAATAGCTTCCGCAGTACATGACGCCGATAAAACGGCATGTGTTTTCCATCTGGGAGAACCAGGCTCTCTGGCTGTGGAAGGACATATCCGGGCAGCCGTAGGATTTGTAGTCGATGAGGCGCGGCTCGCGTTCGCCGTGCAGCGCCGGATGCGCTTTCCGGAAGGCGATTGCTGCTTTTACAAAGGCGGCAAACTCCGGATTCCGGGCGGCTGCTTTCCAGTCGATCCAGCCGGTTTTGTTGTCCTGGCACCAGGCGTTGTTGTTGCCCTTCTGGCTGTTGCCGAATTCATCGCCGCCGTAAATCAGCGGTGTTCCCTGGCTTGTCATCAGCATGAGAACGGCATTTTTCAGCTGGCGGAGACGCAGCGCGCGCACAGCCGGTTTCCGGGTCACGCCTTCTGCGCCGCAATTCCAGGTCAGGTTTTCGTTGGAACCATCCATATTGTCTTCGCCGTTGTCCAGATTGTGTTTCTGTTCGTAGGAAACGCTGTCATACAGGGTAAAACCGTCGTGATCCGCAAGATAATTGATCACACCGTGTGTCTCCGGGCTTCTTCTCAGATAATAGGTGAAGTCGGAAAGGCTGCCCTCATCGCCTTTTAAGAAGCGGCGGATATGGTACTGGTAGCCCTGATTGTGTTCCCCTAAATTCCGGAACCACGGGCGTTTTCCCTGATAGATCCGTGCGCCGTCAAAACCGAGGAAAATCAGTTTCGTCTTCCGAAGGAGTGCATCTTTGGACGCTTCTTCTGCCAGCGATGCATCGCCGACCAGATGGAAACCGTCGATCTGATAGCGGAGCTGCCAGTGGTGCAGAACCTGCAGGACAAAACCAGAAGGCGTTCCCGGGGCAAAACAGAATTCCATCAAGCATTCGATACCATTCTCATGCAGGGCATCGACCATCTCTGCGAACTCTGCGACGGCATCTGCGGATGCAGCATACGAAGCTTTCGGAGCAAAATACAGGGCCTTTGTGCCGTATCCCCAATAATTCACGCGCTTCTCTTCCGCCGGCGCCGGATATACATAGGCCGGCTCCGTAAGGGAGGTCCACTCAAAAAACTCGTAGGACGGCATCAGCTCTACTGCATTGATACCGAGTTCTTTTAAGTATGGAATTTTTTCGATCACGCCGCGGAACGTTCCCTTGTTCTTTACACGGGAGCTTCCGTCTTTGGTGAAGCCGCGCACATGGAGCTTATACAAAATCGTCTCCTCATACGGCCGGTGCAGTGAGGTGGTGCGCATTACCGGGTACTCCGGGAGAAGGCAGCAGCAGGCGCCCTCTTCTTTTTCCATCGGTGCACCGAAGGTTTCTCTTCCTTCTACTGCTCCCGCATACGGATCCAAGCAGAAAGCTTCGTCCATCCGGTAGGCATACGAAAACTTTCCTACCGTCAGGCCTGTGATTTCCACGGAACTGATCACGCCAGTGCGCTCCTCTTCCGGAAGCGGCACGGTAAGAAACGGTTTCTGGTGACCTTTCCGGTACAGCAGAAGCTCTGCTTTTTTTCCATCCGATACTTCTACGGCAAAATTGTATCCGTCTTTCGTCGCCGATGCGCCCATTTTCTCCGGATTTCCCGGTAAAATTCGATATTTTCCTCTGTTTTTTGTCTGTATCATAATTCCCGCCCTTATTTTTTATAATTTGTTGCAATTGTCATACTATTAATGTAAATCATTTGAATAAAATTGTCAATTGACCAATGTTACCAATTGTTATACCTCTAAATCCAGTTCCACCGGGCAATGGTCGGAACCGAGAATTTCGGTATGGATTTTGGCATCTGCAACTGCATCTTTTAAGGACTCTGATACCATAAAGTAATCAAGCCGCCATCCTGCATTCCGCTGGCGTGCCTGGAAGCGGTATGACCACCAGGAATACGTCACGGTGTCCGGATACAGCATACGGAAGGAATCAACAAAGCCTTTTTCTTTGATCACGGCAAATTTTTCGCGCTCCTCTTTCGTAAAGCCGGCGTTTTTCTCATTTGCCTTTGCATTTTTGATATCCATCTCGGTCGCTGCGACGTTCAGATCTCCGCAGAAAATCACCGGTTTTTCCTGCTCCAGTTCTTTTAAGTAAGAAAGAAACGCATCCTCCCACTCCATCCGGTAGGCAAGGCGTTTTAATTCATCCTGCGAATTCGGTGTGTAGACGGTTACAACAAAGTATTCCGGAAACTCTGCCGTAATCACACGGCCTTCCGTATCATGTTCTTCGATTCCGATACCATAGCGAACAGAAATCGGCTCCTCTTTGGTAAACAGGGCCGTGCCGGAATATCCTTTCTTTTCCGCATAATTCCAATACTGATGATAGCCGGGCAGCTCAAGGTCGATCTGTCCTTCCTGCAGCTTTGTCTCCTGCAGGCAGAAAATATCGGCATCTGCCGCCTCAAAGTATTCCTGAAAGCCTTTCTTCATGCAGGCTCTCAATCCATTTACGTTCCAGGATATCATTTTTTTCATACGAATTCATCTCCTTTTCCTGACAGTCTGTTCTCTGCGGTTTCTGTTGCAAAACGCCGGGAACCGACTTCCGTTTTCTTTTATTCCTCTTTCAGAACATACAGCACTTCCAGCGACGCATCCGACGGTCCGTGAAATTCGCAGCCGTCTGCTTTATACTGGCGCATCAGTTCCAACATTTCTCTGCTGTACCGCTCGCCCGGGCAGATGAGCGGGATTCCCGGCGGATATGGGACTGCCATCTCGGCTGCAATTCGTCCTTCCGCTTCTGCAAACGGAACGGCTTCCTTCTCCGCAAAATATGCCTCGCGCGGTGTCTTTACCATCTCCGGCAGGCTGCGGAACAGCCACTGCTTTTCTGTAAACTTCGTCCGCCCCGTCGTTTTCCCGCTCTCTGCTGCCGAAATTCCTGCCAGCGCATCGATCAGCCGTGTGATATCTTCCTCGCTGTTTGCCCAGGTAATAACGCAGACCACGTTCTCCTCGTCGGCAAGCTCTGTACTGACGCGGTATTCCTCGTACAGACGCACCTGCAGATCGTAGCCGGAAATACCAAGTTCTCTTGCCGAGAATACAAGACGCGTCGGGTCGATCTTCCATACGCCGCACGTTCCTTCCATCTCGGTCCCAAGAACTTCGATTCCTTTGATCTTTGCAAGCTCCTGCCGCGCCCTCTGGCCGAGTTCCAGCGCGCGTTCCATTCGCTCTTTTCCGTGCAGCGCCATCCCGCGCCGCGCCGCATCGAGGGATGCCATCAGAAGGTAGGACGGCGATGTACTCTGTACCATCTGCAGATTGGCGGCCACTCTTGCCTCATCGAGACGGCCAGAACCGAGTGATAAGAAGGAGCTCTGTGTAAAGGAACCCGCCGTTTTGTGGATACTCTGCGCGCAGGCATCCGCACCACTTTCCAGTGCGCCGAGAGGAAGCTGTTCGGAAAAATAGAGGTGCGATCCATGTGCTTCATCGACAAGAAGCGCTGCGTTGTGGCAGTGACAGATTTCTGCGATCGCCTGCAGATCACTGCAAAGACCGTAGTACGTCGGGCTGACCAGCAGCACGGCTTTCGCATCCGGCGTTTCGGCAAACGCTTTTTCGATGGTTTCCGGCGTCACGCCGCCCCACATCTGCCATTTTGTGCTGTACTCCGGCATCACATAAACCGGTGTGGCTCCGCATAAAATCAGTCCCATCAGCACCGATTTGTGCACGTTCCGCGGGACAATGATTTTTTCGCCCTCTTTCACAGAGGAAAGCACCATCGCCTCGTTGCCGCATGTCGTACCGTTGACGAGAAAGAACGTTTTTTTTGCCTTCCACGTTTCTGCCGCCAGACGCTGTGCCTCCGCGATCACGCCCTCCGCATGGTGAAGATCGTCGAGGCCTTCTGCCTCCGAGAGGTCATACGCTGCAAGCGATGCTCCGTTTAGCGCCTCATCCAGCCCCCGCTCAAACCGGTGTCCCGGGATGCGGAAATAAGCCGGCGCTTCCTCTCTGAACTGTTGTAACGCCTCCACAAGAGGCATTCGATTCTGATCCATTCTGTTTTGTTTCCTTTCCAATGGTTTCTCCATCTTTTTCCGAAACGAAAGAATCCTCCCCGCACCGCCGTGCGGGAAGGACCCCTTATTCGCATTTTTCTGTTTATTATGGTTTATTCTACCGGAGTAGTCCAGCCATATTTGTCTTCCAGCTTGCCCCACTGGATACCGGTCAGGGTATCGTACAGTTTCTGGGTCAGCTCACCGATCTTGAAATCGTTGACGATAACGGAATCGTCTTTGTATACGAACTCGCCGACTGGAGATACAACAGCTGCTGTACCGGTACCGAATGCCTCTTCCAGTGTGCCGTCATGGCCTGCTTTCATCAGGTCGTCGATGGACAGGTGGGTCTCGTTTACTTTATAGCCCCAGTCACGCAGGATGTGGATCAGGGAATCACGGGTTACGCCCGGAAGTACGGTTCCTTCCAGCGGTGCGGTGTAGATTTCGCCGGCGATCTTGAACATGATGTTCATGGTTCCAACTTCCTCTACATATTTACGATGTACGCCGTCCAGCCACAGAACCTGGGTGCATCCCATCTTCTCTGCTTTTACCTGGCCTGCGATGGAGCTTGCATAGTTACCGCCGCATTTTGTGAAGCCTGTGCCGCCTTTGACTGCACGGACATATTCATCCTCAACCAGGATCTTAACCGGGTTGATGCCCTCTGCATAGTATGCTCCAACCGGAGTGGTGATGATAACGAATTTGTAGGATTTTGCCATATGTACGCCAAGGCTTGCCTCAGTAGCGAACATGAACGGACGGATGTAAAGAGATGTACCTGGCTCAGACGGTACCCAGTCTTCCTGTGCTTTAACCAGTGCTTTGACAGCTTCTACAAACATCTCCTCCGGTACACCCGGCATGCAGAGTCTTTCGTTAGATTTGATCATACGGCGTGCGTTCATTTCCGGACGGAACAGCTGGATTTTTCCTTCTGCTGTTCTGTATGCTTTCATACCCTCGAAAGTTTCCTGTGCATAGTGAAGTACCATGGTTGCCGGATCCATCGGGATTCCGCCGTACGGTACGATTGCTGCGTCATGCCATCCCTGCTCTTTATCCCAGTCCATGACAAACATATAGTCTGTAAAGTGTTTTCCGAATCCAAGGTTTTTCTGATCCGGTTTTTCCTGTAAATGCTCTCTTTTTTCAAATCTGATATCCATTTTTTGCCTCCCCGGCAGTTGAGGATAAGTTTGTTCAGCTGCCTGTATATTTAGATTCAATAGTGATAGTATAAGGCTGTACCTGAAAACAGTCAAGAGAAAATACGACTAAATTTTCATTTTTTCTTTCTTATTTATTGTATCTTTTCCGTATTTTCCTGTATCCGCCGCATTTTTTCTTCTTTCCCGGCACAGCCATTGTGTTTTTTTCTATTATCTGTTAGAATGGCAGACAAGAACCTGATAAGACCTGAACACGAAAAAGGAAGGTAATACAAATGAGTGAAGAATTATTCAACAGCGCATCCTGCAGCGGAGACTGCACAAGCTGCGGCAGCGACTGCCAGGATCTGGATCAGCCGACTGTTACCCTGACACTGGACGACGATACCGAAGTAAAATGTGCCGTACTGACCATTTTCCCAGCTCCGAACCAGAAAGAGTACATCGCCCTTCTGCCGCTCGATGAAAACGGCGAGAATGAAGACGGCGAAGTTTATCTGTATCGTTACTACGAAGAGAACGGCCAGCCGAACCTCGACAACATCGATTCCGATGAAGAGTACGAAATTGCAGCAGACGCATTCGACGAGCTGATGGATACCGAGCAGTTCAACGAGATGGAAGAAAATTCCACCGAAGAGTAAGAAGCACAGACTTTGAAACGATTGCAGAACCCGGCGGGAGACCCTATTTTCCTGCCGGGTTTTTCTCTCTTTTTCTCTCAAATTCCCATTATTTCTTATTTGTACAGCTTTTCTGCATCTCTCTTTAAGATCTGTTTCTATTCTTTTACAGACGTATAATATATGTGAGTAGCAATTTTCATGCCGCTACATTACATAGGAATACGAGGTATCTTTTTATGAGAGATAAAGATGTGATACAGCACATTCAGGATTTATGCAAAGAGCGTTCCTGGACTTATTACCGTCTTGCAAAAGAGGCGGACATTCCCTATTCTACCTTAAATAATATGGTAAACCGCACCAATATTCCAACCATCCCTACCCTGCAGAAGCTCTGCGACGCTTTCGGCATCACACTTGCCGATTTCTTTCTCGACGAGCCGGATGCCCTGCAGCTTACCGAAGGACAGCAGGAAATCATTACGCTTTACAATAATCTTTCGCTGGAGAAAAAGAAAATCTTAAAAGCTTATATGAAAGGTCTTCTGATGGAAGTCTGACTTTTCCGGCATCATAAGTATCACAGATAAAGAAAGTTCCGTTTTTTGTTTTTCTAAAACAGAGGCGGAACTTTTTTTCTGTCGATAAACTTTTCTTAAATTTTTCTAAAGCCCGGGACTTTTCCCGTATTTCGTTGTAGAATAAAGGACAACTGTTCACATATTAATCACAGAAGGAGTTACCCTTTCATGCTACAGATTCAGCATATCAAAAAAGAATACCGGACCGGGACGCTGGTACAGAAAGCGCTCGACGATGTGTCCTTAAATTTGCGCGACAACGAGTTTGTCGCTATTTTAGGGCCGAGCGGTTCCGGAAAGACGACGCTTCTGAATATCATCGGCGGCCTCGACCGCTACGACAGCGGCGATCTGATCATCAACGGCATTTCCACGAAAAAGTATAAGGACCGCGACTGGGATTCCTACCGGAACCACACGATCGGCTTTGTCTTCCAGAGCTACAACCTGATCCCGCACCAGACCATCCTTGCAAACGTAGAGCTGGCGCTTACCATTTCCGGTGTTTCCAAAGAGGTGCGGCGCAAAAAAGCAATCGCGGCACTTGAAAAGGTCGGTCTTGGAAAACAGCTCCACAAGCGGCCGAGCCAGATGTCCGGCGGTCAGATGCAGCGTGTCGCCATCGCCCGCGCTCTTGTCAATGATCCGGAAATTCTGCTTGCCGATGAGCCGACCGGCGCGCTCGATTCCGACACCAGTATTCAGGTCATGGACCTGCTGCAGGAAGTTGCCAAAGAACGCCTTGTCGTCATGGTCACACACAATCCGGAGCTCGCCGAGCTTTACGCCAACCGGATCGTCACCCTGCGTGACGGTGTGATCTGCTCCGACACGAACCCGTTTGAGCCGGATTCCGAAACCCTGCTTCCGCCCAAACACAAAAACATGGGCAAATCGTCGATGTCCTTTCTGACGGCGCTCTCCTTAAGTTTTAATAACCTGCGCACCAAGAAAGCGCGGACCTTGCTCACCTCGTTTGCCGGCTCAATCGGCATCATCGGCATTGCACTGATTCTGGCACTCTCCTCTGGTGTCAACGAGTATATTCAGAATATGGAAGAGGAAACTCTCTCCGAATATCCTCTTCAGATCCAGAGCACCGGCTTTGACCTCACTTCGATGATGGTCGGCTCACAGAATGCCGGCAAAGACTCAAAAGATTCCGGCAAAAAGAATGAAATCAAAGTCCAGGAAGTCGTGACCAACATGTTCTCCACCATGAACTCCAACGATCTCGCTTCCCTGAAAAAGTACCTTGACGGCGGTGCGGACGGCATTTCCGACTACACAAATGCCATCGAATATTCCTACTCCGTCACGCCGCAGATCTACCGCGAAAACGGCGATTCCATCCGCCAGGTGCACCCGGACCAGTCGTTCCGCTCGCTCGGCCTTGGCGCAAGCTCCAACAGCATCATGTCATCCATGATGAGCACCAACGTCTTTTACGAGATGCCGGACACCGCTTCCCTGTACGAGAACCAGTACGACTTAAAAGCCGGACACTGGCCGGAAAACTATAACGAATGTGTGCTTGTCCTCACTTCCGACGGCGGAATGAGTGATTTTCTGCTCTACACCCTGGGGCTCCGCGATGCACTCGAGCTGGATGAGATGGTCCGCCAGTTTTTAAATGAAGAAACCGTCGAGACCCCTTCCTCCATCGGCACGTATTCCTACGATGATATCCTCGGCACCACGTTCCGTCTTGTGAACAGCGCCGACTGCTACGAATACGACAGTCAGTATCAGGTCTGGAAAGATAAAAGCGACAACGAAGACTATATGAAAAAGCTCGTTGCCAACGGCGAAAAGCTCACAATCACCGGTATTGTCCAGCCGTCCCCTGACTCTGCCGCCTCTGCCCTGACCGCCGGCATCAATTACCCGGCATCGCTGACCCGCCACGTTGTGGAGGAAGCAAAGAAATCCGAGATTGTGAAACAGCAGATGGCGGACTCCTCCATCGATGTCTTTACGAATCAGGAATTCGGCACCGTGGATCAGAACAGCGGTCTTGATATGGATTCCTTTATCACTGTCGATGAGGACAAGCTGCAGAACGCTTTCCAGTTCGACGATTCCGCACTCTCCGGTGCTTTTTCCGGTGATTCCATGAACCTTGATTTTTCCAGTGCCTTTGCGGACGCCGGAAGCAGCATGGATCTCGCGGGTGCGATTGACCTCAGTCAGATCTCTCTTAATTTCGACGGACTGCCGCAGCTTGATCTTGGCCAGATTTTATCCGGGCTTACTCTCAATGTCAGTGAAGACGGCATGCAGGAACTGGCTTCCAGCCTCATGGAGGGCTATCAGGGCTACGCCTCGGAGCACCCGGAGGCGGATTATTCCCATTTACAGGAGGATTTCGTCTCCTACATCAATTCCACGGAAGCACAGGAAATCCTGCGGCGCCACATCCAGACCATCATTGCAGGCGGCGGTGTTTCCATTACACAGGAACAGATCCAGGAACTCATTCAGCGGATCTTCAAAGGGTATCAGGCATACCTGATCAAGATGGGCTACACCGACCCGGAACAGTTTGATGCTTATCTTGCGGAGTATCTGCAGACCGAAGAAGCTGTTCAGATCATCAACGACTGGATTTCCGAGGTGATGCAGAACAACGGCAATATCGAAATTACATCCGACCAGCTCACTGCGCTTGCGACGGAGCTTTCCAACGGTTATCTCGCTTACGTGAAGGAGAACGGCCTGCCGGATCCGACGGAGATGGGCCAGCACTTTATCGCCTATCTGAACACGGCGGACGGCCAGCAGCGGCTGAACAGCGGTATCACAAAAATCGTCGATCTCGACGGACTGCAGTCCCAGGTTTCTTCTGCGCTCACAAACTACATGGCAGGCGTTATGGGAAGCTACTCCGCTTCTGTCGCCTCGGTTCTGCAGACACAGATCACTTCCGCGATGGAACAGATGATGACGCAGATGGCCTCTGCAATTCAGTCCGAGATGGAGCGCGCCATGACGCAGGTCGGTAATTCTCTTCAGGATTCGATGGGCGATGCCATGAAGATTGACACCGATGCCTTTGCAAGTGCCTTCCAGATGAATATGACTGAGGATGATATGAAAGAGCTCTTCGCTTCTCTTAGTTCTTCCGGCTCTTCCACCTATGAGGGCAATCTGCAGAAACTGGGCTACGCTGATTTTGACGAACCTTCTTCGATCAGCATTTACCCGAAAAACTTTGAGAGCAAGGAACACGTTGTCTCCATCCTCGACGGTTACAATGACACGATGGAAAAAGAAGGCAAAAACGAGCAGGTAATCTCGTACACCGATATGGTCGGCACTCTGATGTCCTCCGTCACGGATATCGTCAACATCATCAGCTACGTGCTGATCGCTTTTGTCGGCATTTCCCTTGTGGTTTCCTCGATTATGATCGGCGTCATCACCTATATCAGTGTTCTGGAACGCAAGAAAGAGATCGGTATCCTGCGCGCGATCGGTGCTTCGAAACGCAATATTTCGCAGGTCTTCAATGCCGAAACCTTCATCATCGGACTCTGTGCAGGACTGATCGGCATCGGGCTCTCGCTGCTTCTGATGATTCCGGGCAACCTTCTGATCCACCATCTGGCGGATACGACGAAGGTCAGTGCTTCTCTTCCGCTCGTCCCGGCGCTTGTTCTGATTGCACTCAGCGTCGTTCTGACCCTGATCGGCGGTCTGATTCCGTCGAAGAAAGCGGCAAAAAGCGATCCGGTTACGGCACTCCGGACAGAATAATCTGATCCTTAAAACACACTTTGCAAGTACGCAAAAAGCGGCCGGCAGAGGCTTTTCAAAAGTCCCGCCGGCCGCTTTTTTCTATCTTAAACTTTTATTTTTCTTCCAGAAAAAATCCATGCTCTGTCCGCACCAGTGTCGTCTCATAGAAGGTCTTTGCGAACTGCACCAGATAAGCAGTATCTTTGGCGCCTGCCGTCTCATACGGGGAATGCATCGCAAGCTGAGCCATTCCGATATCCACGCTTGTCACCGAGACAAGAGAGTTCAGAATTGCGCCGAGCGTGCTTCCGCCCGGAATGTCGGCGTGGTTTGCGAATACCTGGCACGGTACGCCGGCCTTCTCGCAAATCATCTTTGTTACGGCTTCCGAAACAGCATCGGTCGTGTATTTCTGGTTTGCACTCTGTTTGATGACAACGCCGCCGTTCATGTAGACGCGGCTCTTCGGATCGTATTTCTCCGCATGCGCCGGATGGAACGCATGTGCATTATCGGCAGAAACCATAAAGCTTCCCGCAAGATCTCTGTGGTAAGCGATCGTATCTTTTCCGCACGCTGCGTTGATGTGCTGCAGGGTCTCAGTCAGGAACGACGAATCTGCGCCCTGTTTGGTAAGGCTTCCGACTTCCTCGTTGTCAAAGATTGCGCAGACATTAACCTGACCTGTCGCTTTTGCGGCAAGGAATCCTTTTAAGGAACCGAATGCGCTCTGCAGATCGTCGAGGCGGCCGCTGGACAGAAATTCTTTGCTGGCGCCCCAGATAGAGCCCTCCACGCGGTTGTACAGATAAAGTTCCATCGAGAGGATGTCCTCTTTTGCCGTATCCGGCAGAAACAGCTCATAGAAATGATCTTTCGCTGTCTCATCACCGAGAATCGGGAGCATGTCGGTCTGCACACTGTATTTGATTCCGTTGTTGATGTCGCGGTTCAGATGAATCGGCAAATTCGGGATCGTCACCAGATCTCGTCCGGCATCAACCAGCACGGATTTCACGCTGTTTCCGTCACGTACCACCATGCGGCCCGCCAGGGAAAGCGGACGGTCAAACCATGGGGAACGGATCATTCCGCCGTAGCCCTCCACGTTCAGGCGGGTATAATGACCATCCGTCACGAATGGGTCCTCTCCCTTTACTTTAAACGTCGGACAGTCGCTGTGGCTTGCGATGATCTGGTAGCTGGAAAATGCGCTCTCCGGGATCTGGAACGCAATCACCGAGGATTCATTTCTCGTCACATAATATTTTCCGCCCGGAACGAGACTCCATTCTTTTGTCTCCTCCAGTTTTGTATATCCATTTTCGTTCAGCAGATCACTGGCTTCTTTTACCACATGAAACGGGCTTTTGCACCGCATGATAAAATCGAGCAGCTCCTGCGCTGTATTCAGGTATTCCATAGTTTTTCTCCTTTGCATATATTCAAACGCTTCTTCTATTTTATAAAATCCCGCTGTCTTTTTCAAGACCCAAAAACCTGTGGGAACTTACTGTATCACTCGCAATCATCGTTTCGAATCGGATATTCGCAATCCGCTTCGCTACTCGCACATAAAACCAGCCGCTGCTTCACAAAAAAATCCCGCACAGACAGATTTTTATTTTCTGTCGTGCGGGACTTACTTTTTCCGTTTTTTCTGCTATGCAGAAACCTGATTTCCGGTATACAACTGATAATATTTTCCTTTCTGTTCCATCAGCTGATCATGGGTACCGCGCTCAATAATTTGTCCCTGCTCAAGAACCATGATACAATCGGCGTTTCGTACGGTAGACAGACGATGTGCGATAACAAAGGTTGTTCTTCCGCTCATCAGCTTATCCATACCATCCTGAACAATGCGCTCGGTACGGGTATCAATGGAGCTTGTCGCCTCATCGAGAATCAGTACCGGCGGATCCGCAATGGCTGCACGCGCGATCGCAAGAAGCTGCCGCTGACCCTGGGACAGATTCGCACCGTCTCCGGTCAGCATTGTGTCATAGCCCTGCGGCAGACGCATAATGAACCCGTGCGCATTCGCCAGTTTTGCTGCTGCTACAACCTCATCCTCCGTCGCATCGAGCTTTCCGAAGGCAATATTTTCTCTTACCGTTCCCGTAAATAGATGTGTATCCTGCAAAACAATGCCAAGCGATCTTCTCAGATCGTCTTTTTTGATCTTTCCAATATTGATCTCATCGTAACGGATCTTACCTTTCTGAATATCATAAAAACGGTTGATCAGATTGGTAATGGTTGTTTTTCCGGCTCCGGTGGAACCGACAAACGCGATCTTCTGACCCGGCTCCGCAAACAGTGATACATCGTGCAGAACGATTTTATCCGGGTTATAGCCGAAATCAACATGTTCGAATACCACACGGCCCTGCAGCTCGCGGTAATCCACAGATCCATCTGCCTGGTGCGTATGCTTCCATGCCCATTTTCCGGTACGCTCTTTCGTCTCGGTGAGTTTTCCGTTTTCTTCCTTCGCATTGACAAGCGTTACATACCCCTCGTCCAGCTCCGGCTCTTCATCCATCAGGCGGAAAATACGTTCGGCTCCTGCAAGTGCCATAACGATTGCGTTCAACTGCTGGCTGACCTGGTTGATCGGCATGTTAAAACTCTTGTTGAAGGTCAGAAAGCTTGCCAGACCACCGAGCGTAAAGCCACCGACATTGCCAAGGGCAAGTGCACCGCCGACAATCGCACAGACAACATAGCTCATATTTCCAAGCTGTGCATTGATCGGTCCGATGACATTCGCAAACGCATTGGCATTGTAAGCACTCTCATACAGATTGTTATTAATTTCTTTGAATTTTTCGATATTCTCCTCTTCATGACAGAATACCTTGACAACCTTCTGGCCATCCATCATCTCCTCGATGAAGCCGTTGGCCTCACCCAGAGCTTTCTGCTGCTTCACAAAGAAGTTTCCGGAAAGTCCGGCTACCTTCTTGGTGACGGTCATCAGTTCGGCGTATCTCTTACTTACGCTGTACAGCCAAGCCCGGATGGACTTGCACAGGCATTTATCATCGGCGAAGAGTTCATTGGAAATGACACGGTTGCCATGGTTCTTGGAGACAACATTTTCGCAGGACACGGTCTTAAGAAGCGTCTGAAAGCCGCTGTTGAGAATGCAAGCTCAGGAAAAGGTGCTACTGTATTCGGCTACTATGTAGACGACCCGGAACGATTCGGTATCGTTGAATTCGACCAGGAAGGCAAAGCCATTTCCATCGAAGAAAAGCCGGAGCATCCGAAGAGCAACTATTGTGTAACAGGTCTTTACTTCTATGATAACAAAGTTGTTGAGTATGCAAAGAACCTGAAACCAAGCGCCCGCGGTGAGCTGGAGATCACAGACCTGAACCGTATTTACCTGGAAAAAGGTCAGTTAAATGTAGAGCTTCTTGGTCAGGGCTTCACATGGCTTGACACAGGTACACATGAGAGTCTTGTAGACGCAACTAATTTTGTAAAAACAGTAGAAACCCATCAGCACCGTAAGATTGCATGCCTTGAGGAAATTGCTTACTTAAACGGCTGGATTTCCAGAGAAGAAGTTATGGAAGTTTACAACGTGCTGAAGAAGAATCAGTATGGTCAGTATCTGAAGGACGTACTGGATGGCAAATATATGGACGTACTTCACTAATTATAAAAATCAAAGGAGAATTATATCATGAATATTATCGTTACCGGCGGTGCCGGATTTATCGGAAGCAACTTTATTTTCCACATGTTAAAAAAGTACCCGGACTACCGCATCATCTGTCTGGACTGCCTTACCTATGCAGGTAATCTTTCTACTCTGGCACCGGTTATGGATAACCCGAATTTCCGTTTTGTAAAAGAGAGCATCACAGACCGTGAAGCAGTTTACAAGCTTTTTGAGGAAGAACATCCGGACATGGTTGTAAACTTCGCGGCTGAGAGCCACGTTGACCGTTCCATCGAGAACCCTGAAGTTTTCCTGAACACAAACATCATTGGTACTGCTATTCTTATGGATGCCTGCCGCAAATACGGAATCAAACGTTACCATCAGGTTTCCACTGACGAGGTTTACGGTGATCTGCCGCTTGACAGACCGGACCTGTTCTTCACAGAGGAGACTCCGATCCACACAAGCAGCCCATACAGCTCTTCCAAGGCTTCTGCTGACCTTCTGGTACTTGCTTACCACAGAACCTATGGACTTCCTGTATCCATCAGCCGCTGCTCTAACAACTACGGCCCATATCATTTCCCGGAAAAACTGATTCCGCTTATGATCGCCAACGCATTAAATGACAAACCGCTTCCTGTTTATGGAAAAGGTGAGAATGTTCGTGACTGGCTGTATGTTGAGGATCACTGCCGCGCCATCGACCTGATCATCCACAAAGGACGTGTTGGTGAGGTTTACAATGTAGGCGGACACAACGAAATGAAAAATATCGACATCGTTAAGATCATCTGCAAAGAGCTTGGAAAACCAGAGAGCCTGATCACATACGTAACAGACCGTAAGGGTCATGACATGCGTTATGCGATCGACCCAACCAAGATCCACAACGAACTGGGCTGGCTGCCAGAAACCAAATTTGCAGACGGTATCAAGAAGACCATCCAGTGGTATCTTGACAACAAGGAATGGTGGGAGACCATTATTTCCGGAGAGTATCAGAATTACTACGAAAAAATGTACGGCAACCGCTAAGGAGGGCTGTTTTTATGAAACTGTTTGTAACAGGTGTGGCCGGTCAGCTTGGTCATGATGTAATGAACGAACTTAACAAACGCGGATACGAAGGGGTAGGCTCTGACCTTGCCCCGGAGTATAGCGGAATTCAGGATAGTACAGCAGTCACCACAATGCCTTATGTTTCTGTAGACATTACAGATGCTTCCGCTGTGGAAAAAGCCATTACAGAAGCAGGCGTGGACGGCGTGGTACACTGTGCAGCCTGGACAGCTGTAGATGCAGCTGAAGATGAGGACAAACAGGAAATCGTCCGCAAAGTAAATGTTCTTGGTACTGAAAATATTGCAAAAGTCTGCAAAAAGCTGGGCATCAAAATGATGTATCTTTCCACAGACTATGTATTCGACGGTCAGGGCACCACTCCATGGGAGCCAGACTGTAAAGCCTACAAGCCTCTGAATGTTTACGGTCAGACGAAACTTGACGGAGAGCTTGCAGTTTATAACAATGTTGACAAATTTTTTATTATCCGTATTGCATGGGTATTTGGTAAAAATGGCAAGAACTTTATCAAAACCATGTTAAACGTTGCCAAAACGCATGATACCTTAAAGGTTGTCAACGACCAGATCGGTACTCCAACCTACACCTATGACCTTGCCCGCCTGATGATCGACATGATTCTCACTGACAAATACGGTTACTATCACGCAACCAATGAGGGTGGTTATATCAGCTGGTATGATTTCACTAAGGAAATCTTCCGTCAGGCTGTTGAGCTTGGACATACCGAGTATGCCGAGGATAAAGTAACAGTTCTTCCTGTTACCACCGCTGAATACGGAGTTTCCAAAGCAGCACGCCCATTTAACAGCCGTCTGAACAAAAAGAAGCTGGTAGAAAATGGATTCACCCCTCTTCCAACCTGGCAGGATGCTCTGGCAAGATATTTAAAGGAAATCGAATTCTAATTCACAAAACAAAGCGCAGTCAATTTCAAAATCAATTGACTGCGTTTTCTTTATAAGTCAAAAATCCCGGAACATTATTTGCTCCAGGATTTCATAGTTTTTATTTACTTTCCTCTGTCTTCCTCTCTGATATCCCCAAAATGGTTTTCACCTATCTGTTCTTCTGATAAGGGCTGGCGCTGTTTTTTCGCTTGTTCTTGTTTTTACGTCTTTTCTGCGGTGTCCTCTTGTTCTCACCATAATAATCTTCCAGATATTCCTCAATCACATCTTCCTCGTCCACGCCATACTCATCCAGAATCTCATCAATCTCTTTATCATCCGCATCAGACAGATCATCATCTAAATCATCTTCATACTCTTCCGGACACTTTCTGTACTGCTCTCTGGAAGGATTCTTTTTATCATCACGCTCTTTCTTCCTTCTGTGCTTTGTCTCGCTTTCAGCCTCCTCCCAGTCAGCTTCTTCCCGTTTCTGTCGTCTTTCTGGTACTTTCCCCTGATCCTCATCTTCCTCGTCATCGTAATCATCGTCATATTTCGGCTTATTAATGGCAAACTGGATCAACATTCCCACAAGGGCGAACCCAATGGAAAAAATAATTCCAAAAGGAATTTCCTCCATTTTTGCCAGCTTGGCAGCAGAAAAGCCACTTAAGATACCACCCAGAATACTGGTTCCCACAATGATCACTTCTCTTTCATAGCGAAGCGCCAGCATTCCGAGACCTACTCCCGCCAGAAGACAGATGAAAAAGCTGAAAGAAGTAGTCGGATGGATTATATACACAGTAAGCGTTAGCCCGATTCCTGCTCCCATAATAAAAATACCGGCCTTAAACACTGCAAAGGAAAGAATGGCAAGTACCAGTCCTACCCCGATCATTCCCACTGCATAATACACTTTTTCTTTTATTTGGGGCATTTCTCTCCTTTGTCAACCATGTCAACCAAGAAATCAAAG
>OLOK01000809.1_pt1 | contig 29441 bp, 30 predicted proteins | sample 1672591 | NCBI WGS metagenome assembly OLOK01 (sample SAMEA3136703, study PRJEB25190) | human gut metagenome | biome: human gut; feature: human-associated habitat; material: faeces | place: Austria | collected 2013 | reverse complement strand
ATCGAAAGTTTGAGAATGATGTAGAAATGTATGGTGCTCAAACCTTGCATATGTGACACCAGCCTGATTTTCTGTTTGAGAATGATGTAGAAATGTATGGTGCTCAAACACTTTGAAACAATAGCCGTTCGTCCATACGGTTTGAGAATGATGTAGAAATGTATGGTGCTCAAACTGGTCAGAAGTCCGATCAATTCCTCGCAATGTTTGAGAATGATGTAGAAATGTATGGTGCTCAAACAGATACAGGAATTCTTACCCTATCATACCCGTTTGAGAATGATGTAGAAATGTATGGTGCTCAAACCCTCTGTCAGATCATATCCGGTTATTCCTGGTTTGAGAATGATGTAGAAATGTATGGTGCTCAAACCTATTGCAGTACCTAAGATCCCGGCACTTGGTTTGAGAATGATGTAGAAATGTATGGTGCTCAAACCTGGACTTTTTGCGCTACGCCTAAAACGGTGTTTGAGAATGATGTAGAAATGTAAAATAGTGAAAAAATAGTGTAATTTTAGTGGAAAAATTGGCACTCTCGTGATATACTATGTCTAGAAAAACAAATGGCTGCAAAGTAGATGTTTTTTCTTGGGCTCATTATATCAGGAGGGTGCTTTTTATGATTAAAGTAACTTTGTCAAATGAAATATTAAAGTATATTACGGAGATAGATAAAAACAGGTATAAAGCATCAGAGGTTTCGTTGCCTATTGCGGTAGCAAGTAAGTTGCGGAAAAATTCAAAGAAGAAAAGTTCCTATGCATCTACTAAAATTGAGGGGAATCCTTTATCGGAGAAGCAGGTGGATGAGGTTATAGATAGCGATGAACGAAAACACTATCTTAAACCGGAGCAGGAGGTTCGTAATTATTTCCTGGCACTGAATTATTTGGAAGAGAAAGCGGCAAAGAAGGAGAGGTTTTCCAAGAAACTGATATTGGATGTACAGAAGTATGTTGAAAAGGGAGCTTCAAAAGAAAAAATCGGACTTCGAGGACCAATGCCCCCTGGAGTATTATTTGCGGTATATGATTCACAAACAGGGAATCCTGATTATATTCCTCCAGAATATATTGATATACCGGATCTGTTGGATGAATTGGTGGAATATGTGAATGAAACAGATGATCATCCGCTCATAATTGCAGCTGTAGTGCATTATCAGCTTGTAACAATTCATCCATTTGAAGATGGTAATGTACCATTGAGATACCAACAACAAATAGCGGCATAACAGCAGCAAACAACTTCATATCACATAAATACAGTTAAATAACATATAGAATTAGGAATACTTGAAAAACGGTATTCCTTTTTTATTTCCAGACGTTCAGAAATGAGCGTCTATTTTTTTACCCAAATGAAAGGAGAATCAAAAAATGAATAAGATATTGAAACGATTGCTTACAGGTGTTCTTACTCTCGCAACCGTCTTTACTGCTCTACCCACAACTGCTGTCCATGCTGCGGAAACACAATACTGGACAGAATCGGAGGAACGTGTCGGCATTGTTGAGAAAGTAATGAATGATGGTTCTATCGGCTCTACATTTAATGAGGGGCATATGACCGTTGAGGGCGAGGACGCTTATTGTATCGACATCAACACAGGCTTTAAGAATGGATATAAGACCAGAAGTGACGCAAGTACACGCATGACTGCCTACCAGATAGAGGACGTTGCTTTATCTCTTGAATACGTCAAACAGTATACGAAAAGCCATACAGGATTGAGCAGCCAGCACGCCTACCTTTTAAGACAGCTTGTAGTCTGGCAGAGATTGAGCGTCCATCTTGGGTGGAGCTGTGACAATGTACGAGCTTCCTATGATGAAATCTCAAAATCCGTGCAAGATGAAGTATTCGCCGGAGCGAAAGCCTTTGTAAGAGAAAATAAAGGACGCTATGACTGTTACGGTTATATCTACACTGGTGAGGGGCAGAATTTAGGACAGTTCTTCGCAGAGCTGGCTGTCGGCAATGGCAAGATTCAGAAATCTTCCAGTAATACCACAGTCACAAACGGGAATGACTGCTATTCTCTCTCTGGTGCGACTTATGGTGTCTATTCTGATAAAGGCTGCACGAAATCTGTTGCCACACTTACGACAAATGCCAATGGTAATACGGACACTGTGGAATTAAGAGCTGCGACATACTATGTGAAAGAAACGAAAGCTCCAAAGGGATTCCAGTTAGATAAGAACGTCTATACTATGACGGTCAAGGTTAATGAAACTACGACTTTAAAAGTCAGCGACAAACCAAAAGTCACTGACACTTTGGTTGAGCTTTTCAAGATTGATATGGAAATTTCCAAAGCTACGCCACAGGGTAACGCTTCTTTAGAGGGGGCGGAGTTCGTCTGGAAGTATTATGACGGTTACTATACAAAAGACAATCTTCCATCAGAACCAACACGCACATGGACGACAAAGACAATCGCTGAAAAAGACAGCAACAATGAAGTCCATTACATCACAAGATTAGCCGATTCCTACAAGGTATTGGGTGACAGCTTCTATACACAGAATGGTACTATCTGCTTGCCGCTTGGTACTATCACTGTAGAAGAAAAGACAGCTCCAAACGGTTACTTATTGGAGGGTGCTTATATGCAGGCTGCCGGAAGTTCTGAACAGATAAAAGGTGTCTATGTGGCACAGATTACAGAAGATGGTGAGCTTGCAGCGTTAAGCGGCAGCAACCAGTATTCCGTATTAGACAAGGTTATCCGTGGCGGTGTCAAAATCCAGAAACGTGACCTTGAAACCAAAGATACAAAAGCACAAGGCGGTGCGACTTTGAAAGATACTGCCTTTGAAATCATTTCCTTAAATGATAACGCTGTCTTGGTAGATGGCAAGTTATACAACAAGAATGAAGTTGTCAAAACAATCCATACTGGCGTTGACGGTATCGCTACAACTGCCGCCGATACATTACCATACGGAAAATACCGTATTGAGGAAAGCAACGCCCCAGAGGGATATTTGACGGACGGTGCAAAACCGATTGAATTTGAAATCACAGAAGATGGAAAAATCGTGGATTTAACAGATGAAGCACATTCCATCTACAACCAGATTAAGCGTGGAGATATTGAGGGTGTAAAAATCGGTGCTGGCACTCACAAGCGACTTGCGAATGTTCCCTTTAGGATCACAAGCAAGACGACTGGTGAGAGCCATATCATTGTGACAGACGCAAACGGTCAGTTTTCCACTTCCTCTGATTGGGTATCTCATAAGCAGAATACCAACGCCGGAAAGACCAGTGAGGACGGTATCTGGTTCGGTACTTCCATACCAGACGACAGCAAAGGTGCATTGCTCTATGATACTTACACAATCGAAGAATTACGCTGCGATTCCAACAAGGGAATGATGCTAATTCCGGCATTTGATGTAGTGGTGTCAAGAAATAAAGTAGTCGTGGATTTAGGTACGCTTACAGATGAATACGAGCCAGAAATCACTATCCATACGACTGCCACAGATAAGGTGACAGGTGAAAAATCAATCGTTGCTGGAAAGAACGTGACTATCGTTGATACTGTGACTTTAGATGGTTTGACAAAAGGCACAAAATATCAGTTGAAAGGCTGGCAAATGGTGAAATCTGAAAACGCACAGCTTTTGATTGACGGTAAACCTGTGGAAAGTAATTACACATTCACTGCGAAAAAATCAGAAATGGAAGTTGAGGTTTCCTATACGTTCAATGCTTCTGCTCTTGGAGGAAAAGACCTTGTGACATTCGAGGAATTGTACAACTTATCCAATCCAGACGAGCCTATCAAAGTGGCAGAACACAAGGACATTGAGGATGAGGGGCAGACCGTGACTATCGAAGAACGAGTGATTGAAATTCATACCAACGCTGCCGACAAAGCCACAGGTAAAAAGATGATTGTTGCTGGTAAAGAGGTAACTGTCATTGATACGGTCACTTTAGATGGTTTGGAAAAAGGTACAACTTATCAACTCAAAGGCTGGCAGATGGTGAAGTCTGAAAACGCACAGCTTTTGATTGACGGTAAACCTGTAGAAAGTGACTATACCTTTACTGCAAAAGATTCTAGCATGGAAGTCCAGATTGCCTTTACATTCAATGCCAGTGAGCTTGCAGGAAAAGACCTAGTAACATTCGAGGAATTATACGATTTATCCAATCCAGACGAGCCTACAAAGGTGGCAAAACACAAGGACATTGAGGACGAAGGGCAAACAGTGACGATTACGGAACGTATCATCACTATGCACACAACCGCTACCGATAAGGCAACAGGTGAAAAGACGATTGAAGCAGACGACAAAGTAACTATCGTTGATACGGTCACTTTAGACGGCTTGGAAAAAGGCGTGAAATACACTCTTAAAGGTTGGGAAATGGTGAAGTCTGAAAATGCAGAACTTCTAGTGAATGGCAAGCGTGTAGAAAATGACCTTACCTTTACTGCCGAGGATTCTAAAATGGAGGTTCAGATTGAATTTATATTCAATGCTTCGGAGCTTGGCGGCAAAGAGCTTGTGACCTTTGAAGAATTATATGACGTAACCAATCCAGACAATCCTATCAAAGTAGCTGAACATAAGGACATCAAGGACGAGGGGCAGACGGTAACTATCAAAGAGAAGCCAGAATCCCCTACAACACCAGAAGAACCTAGCACACCAACAAAGACAAGCGATTCACCAAAAACAGGTGATAATACGCCATTTGTCGCATTATTCGCTATGATGGGAATTTCTGCTGCTGGTCTTATCTTTGCCGGATATAAGAGATTCCGCAGAGTAAAGAAATCTGACTGATACGGGAGGTAACAGCTTATGAAAGCAACAACCCGTTCACCGCCTATGATGGAAACGTCAGTCTGTGGCTGACATTATATCTAACTTCTGCTTGATTACGATTTATCTTTCTGAATGGGGATTGTCAAGGGTGCTTTCAGCACAACGCTTGCCCTTGATAATTCACAGGCAGACAGATATTATCCCGATAGCAGAATGACACAATCAATCATTAAAAATATAGAAAGAAAAGAGGTAAACAATTTATGGAATTAAAACACGTTATCCCAAACATGGAAAAGACATTTGGGAATTTGGAGTTTGCAGGTGAGAATAAGGTGGAACAGCGTAGGATCAACGGACGTATGACGGTAGTTTCCCGCAGCTTCAACCTTTATTCGGACATACAGAGGGCAGATGATATTATCGTGGTGCTGCCTGCTTCTGCTGGTGAGAAGAACTTTGAATCAGAGGAAAAAGTAAAACTTATCAATCCCAAAATCACCGCAGAGGGTTACAAAATCGGTACAAGAGGATTCACAAACTATATCTTATCGGCTGACGATATGGTGAAAGCATAAGGAGGTAAAATTTTATGAGATTAGCAAACGGAATCATTATTGACAAGGAAAAGACTTTCGGAGTATTGAAATTCTCCGCATTAAGACGAGAGGTACATATCCAGAATGAGGACGGTACGGTTTCTGAAGAAATCAAGGAACGTACCTACGATTTGAAGTGTAAGGAGCAAGGACGCATGATACAGGTGAGTATTCCGGCTTCTGTTCCGTTAAAGGAATTTGACTACAATACAGAGGTGGAAATCGTCAATCCTGTAGCTGATACGGTGGCAACCGCTACATTTCAAGGTGCAGACGTTGACTGGTATATCAAAGCAGATGATATTGTCTTAAAGAATAAGAACGGTCAGCCAGCCGGAAATAACCACGCTCCCAACAATCCGCAGCAGCCACAGCATAAAAAATAAGGAAAGGATTTAGCCTATGCCACAATTCAATAAACGTGGGAATCGTATCAGAGCCAGTGACAAATCGCTGGTTTTTCGTTTCTCGGCTGGTTCGTTGCTCCTGCTGTTCCTTGCGGTGGTTATGCTGCTGAACCTAAAAACAATCATCACTACGGACTGGAAAGTAATCTCGCTTTTTCAAGATGGCAGTGTCCATCTGACGGTCACACCATATAGGATAATGACTATCGTTTTGGCAGCTTTGGTCTGTGTACTGGCTACCCTTTTCTATCGCAGATTCCAGTATGACAGAGTGAAACATCTCTTTCACCGTCAAAAGCTGGCTCGTATGCTGTTGGAAAATGGCTGGTATGAATCGGAATCCACACAGGATAGCGGATTCTTCAAGGACTTGCCAACTACTACTAAAAAAGAGAAAATCACCTATTTTCCAAAACTGTATTACCGTATGGAGCATGGACTTTTATATATCCGTACGGAAATTACATTAGGGAAATATCAAGACCAGCTTTTACACTTGGAAAAGAAGCTGGAAACAGGCTTATACTGTGAGCTGGTTTCCAAAGAATTGAAAGACAGCTATGTGGAATATGTGCTGCTCTATGATACGATTGCGAACAGAATCACTATCAATGAGGTACAGGCTGAACATGGCAGCTTGCGTCTGATGAAAAATGTCTGGTGGGAGTATGACAAGCTCCCACATATGCTAATTGCTGGCGGCACTGGTGGTGGTAAAACCTACTTTATCCTTACTATCATTGAAGCTCTGCTCCGCAGCAATGCGGTCATGTATATTTTAGACCCAAAGAACGCCGACCTTGCGGATTTGTCCGTTGTCATGCCGGAAGTCTGGTACAAGAAAGACGATATAACTGCCTGTATTGACAGGTTCTATGACGGTATGATGGCAAGAAGTGAAGCAATGAAGCTCATGGAGAATTACAGGACAGGTGAAAACTATGCCTATTTAGGACTATCGCCCCACTTCCTTATCTTTGATGAATATGTGGCGTTCATGGAAATGCTCACCACAAAGGAAAATGCTGCTGTCCTTAACAAGCTGAAACAGATAGTCATGCTCGGACGACAGGCAGGATATTTTCTCATTCTCGCCTGTCAGCGTCCAGACGCAAAGTATCTCGGTGATGGAATCCGTGACCAGTTCAATTTCCGTGTGGCTCTTGGGCGTATGTCGGAGCTTGGATACAGTATGATGTTCGGTGAAGTAGACAAGGACTTTTTCTTGAAGCAGATTAAAGGGCGTGGCTATGTTGATACGGGAAACAGTGTCATATCCGAGTTTTACACTCCCCTTGTACCCAAAGGACATGACTTTTTAAAAGAGATAGGAAGATTGTCACAAAACAGGCAGGACGGACAGGCGGCGTGCGGAGCGAAAGACGCAGGTACGGACTAGCCTGTGTTGGGGTGGCGTAAGCCGCCCCAACTATCTGCCCCCGTTATCTAACAGGGGGGCACAAATTATCTGGAAACAGTCAATTACATATCAAAAAGTCCTTGAAAACAGAGGACTTTTCAAACATTCAAAGGAGTGTGACAAAATCGGTAACTGTCACATTCCTTTTTCGATTGGAGGGATTGAAACTGAATGATACCGATTGGATAAACGATTTTAAGGAAAAACGGACGCAGTACGGCGTTTCCCAGAATCGTCTTGCGGTCATGGCTGGTATCAGTCGTGAGTATGTCAGCAGGATTGAATCTGGAAAAGTAGCCTTGACAGAAGAAATCAAGGGGAAATTCACGGACGCTCTGGAAAAGCTGAATCCAGAGAATCCGTTGGAAATGGTCTTGGATTATGTCAGAATCCGATTCCCCACACAGGACGTTCGGCACGTTGTTGAAGATATTCTGCAATTAAAGCTGGATGTAATGATACATGAGGACTACGGATTCTACTCCTATGCGGAACATTATGTGCTTGGTGATGTGTTCGTGCTAACATCACCTGATAAAGAGAAAGGCACACTGCTGGAGCTGAAAGGCAAAGGCTGTCGGCAGATGGAAAGTTATCTGCTGGCACAGCATAGGAGCTGGTATGACTTTCTCATGGACGCTCTGGTGGAAGGAGGTGTGATGAAACGTCTTGACCTTGCCATCAACGATATGGCAGGAATCTTGGATATTCCAGAGCTGACAGAGAAATGCAACCGTGAAGAATGTATTTCCGTATTCCGCAGCTTCAAGAGCTACCGCAGCGGTGAGCTGGTGAGAAGCAATGAACAGGACAGATACGGAATGGGAAATACGCTTTATATCGGTTCGCTCAAATCAGAGGTTTATTTCTGTATCTATGAAAAGGACTATGAGCAGTATGTGAAATACGATATACCCATTGAAGATACGAAAATCAAGAACCGTTTTGAAATCCGGCTGAAAAATGAGCGAGCCTATTATGCGGTGCGTGACCTGCTGACCTACCATGACGCAGAGCGTACCGCTTTTGACATTATCAACCGTTATATGCGGTTCGCTGACAAGGAGGTGGAGAAAAGACGCAGCGAATGGCAGACCAATGAGAAATGGGCGTACTTTATCGGCTCTGATCGTGGGCGTTTGAAACTGACGACCAAACCAGAGCCTTATACGCTCACTCGGACGCTCAACTGGATAAGCAGACAGGTAGCTCCCACTTGGAAAGTCTTACAGAAGATTGACAGTACCAACGGTACGACTTATCTCAAAGACATTTTAGACCATGCGAAGCTCACGGAGCGTCACAAAAAGCTGATTGAACAGCAGACAACTTCCACAGAGGAAATGATTACAGAAACGGAGGAATGACAACATGAAGCATATCTTATTTGATTTATTCCTGTTCTCACTTGGAGCAGCCGCAGAAAGAAAAATTGAAATGATGGAAAGGAGCAGAAAATAATGAATTTCGGACAGAACTTATACAACTGGTTTTTATCTAACGCACAGAGTTTGGTACTCATGGCGATTGCGGTTATCGGCGTATATCTCGGATTCAAGCGTGAGTTTTCTAAACTGATTGGATTCTTGGTGATTGCCTTAATCGCTGTCGGCTTGGTATTCAATGCTTCTGGCGTAAAAGACGTACTGTTGCAGTTATTCAATAAGATTATCGGGGCGTAAATTGTATTTATTGTGTAAAAGTAGTATAATTTAAGCAGAATTTGAAAGGAGTGCTTTGTGTGAAAGAAAGTACAAAAGCCTATTTAGTAGATATTTATAACAGTATTCCTAAAAAAACAAAGGCTACTTGCTTAAAATTTTACTATCAATATCACAATGTTAATGTCAATGTATATTTTGACGCATTTGATAATCAAAGTGTAGTATTGAGCATTGTTCTTTCCGCTAAAAAGAAATATTATTATACGCCTTTAAATATTTTGAATACTGGTATGATAACAGAGTATTTGAGTGAAATTCCTCCTCAAATACTTGAAAAGATTTTAGTTGACAATCATTTAGATGATTTCTATGAAAATATGGAAAAACATCTTTTAGAGGACAAACCACATTTTAATTACTATAATGAGGACACATACTTTGTCAACACTATAAAATATGCTAAAAGTAAATTGGATTTACCTTTCTGGTGGTATCTTCGTAAAGTACCTATGTCGGATGATACTCTATATAAATTAAATGCTAGAGCAGATATTACATTTGATATATTAAGAAAAATACAGCAAGAAGGATATACTTTAGTCAGAACACCAGACCCAGAAAAGCGAAAAGAACTTACTTTAATTTTGAAACAAATAGGAATCAAATTATCATAGACAAAGAGCAGTTAATTCTTTTGAGTTAGCTGCTTTTTCTATGCAAATTTTAAGATTGGAGGACAACATGAAAACAGATATATTTGAGGATGTGAAAGAGCGTGTCGGCTGTGAAAATATTTCCGACCTTCCCTACCGCAAACGTATGGTGTGGGAAATCATCAAGCAGCACTCACCACTTGATTATCCAAAAGAACAGTTAGAAAAGTTTTCTCATTATGTATTCGGTGTAGATTATGCTGTTATAATGGGAATACTGGATATGATGAAAGGAAGTGACAGACCATGCAGGAAATGCGAATCTACCTGTTAAACAATACAAAACCGTATCGTGAGGGTGACGAAGAATATTCCGGTGCTTGGTTCAACTGCCCTGTGGACTTTGAGGAAGTCCGAGAAAAAATCGGTGTGGAGCATGAAGAACAGATTGAAATTGCAGACTATGAGCTGCCCTTTGACCTGCACAGCGATATGCCACTTTGGGAAATCAACGCCAACTGCCGCATGGTGCTGGAATTGGAGGGTACGCCTATCGGCAATGAAATGAAAGCCATTCAGCAGAAATGGTTTTCCAGCTTCGAGGAATTTATCGACCACAAGGACGAGATACGCTACTATGATGTGGGTGACGGTGCAGCTCTGGCAGAATACCTTATCCGTGAAGAATATGTTTTTGGTGAGATTCCTCACGAACTGTTGAAACATATCGACTATCACTTCTATGGTAGTGAGCTGGAAATGGACGACAGATACTTATTTACCACAAGCGGCGTATTCCGCTATCAGTAAAGGGGTGATGTGGTATCGAAGAAATGCGAATCTATATCGCCAATCTTGGGAAATACAACGAGGGTGAGCTTGTGGGTGCGTGGTTTACGCCGCCCGTTGATTATGACGAGATGGCAGAACGTATCGGCTTGAATGACAGATACGAAGAATACGCAATCCATGATTATGAGCTACCCTTTGAGATTGACGAGTACACACCCATTGAGGAAGTCAACCGCCTGTGTGAAATGGTGGAGGACTTACCAGAGGACATACAGGACGAATTATCGGAACTGCTAGGCTATTACAGCAGCTTGGAAGATTTGTGCGAACATGCAGACGATATTATCCATTATCCCGATTGTGACGATATGACAGACGTTGCCTATTACTTCATAGATGAATGTCAAAGTCTGGGTGAGATACCAGACAGAATCCGCAGTTACATAGACTATGAAGCCTACGGGCGTGACCTTGATTTAGAGGGGCGTTTTGTCGTCACCAATCATGGCGTGTTTGAATGTCCGTATTAACAATTACAACTGAATATTTTTTATCTGCCAGTGAAATGACACTGGTTATTTTTTTGCAGCAGCCTTGAAACATAGGCTGCTGTTTCCATTTTAGAACAGAAAGGAGCTGTGAAAATTGAAGAAAATCAAAAGCTATACAAGCATATGGAGCGTGGAAAAAGTCATTTATGCAATCAACGACTTTCAACTCCCGTTCCCGCTCACATTCAGTCAGATGGCTTGGTTCGTGGTGTCGCTGTTTGTGGTGATTCTCTTTGGGGAGCTGCCGCCCTTTAACATGATTGACGGTGCATTTCTCAAATACTTTGGAATCCCTGTGGCGTTCACTTGGTTTGTATCGCAAAAGACCTTTGACGGAAAAAAGCCTTTTGGATTCCTAAAATCCTGTGTGAGCTTTTTCCTCCGACCAAAAGTGACCTATGCAGGAAAAGCTATCAAACTGAAAAATCAGAAATTCAATACAAGCGTGACCGCAGTTAGGAGTGTGATGTATGTTCCCGATTAAGTACATAGAAAACAATCTGGTGTTCAACCATGACGGTGAGTGCTTTGCCTACTATGAGCTGACACCTTACAATTATTCGTTCCTGTCACCAGAAGAAAAATACATGGTGCATGACAACTTCCGTCAGCTTATCGCCCAGAACCGTGACGGAAAAATCCATGCCCTACAGATTGCCACAGAGGACAGCCTGCGTGCAGTACAGGAGCGTTCCAAAAAGGGAATCACAGGCAGATTAAAAGAGATTGCCTGTAAAAAGGTAGATGAACAGACAGAAGCGTTGGTTGAGATGATTGGTGAAAATCAGATTGACTACCGCTTTTTTCTTGGCTTCAAGCTGCTGGTAAATGAGGAAGAAATCAGCTTCAAGGGTATGCGAAAATCAGCAGCTATGACCTTTGCGGATTTTATCTATGAAGTCAATCACAAGCTGATGGGTGACTTCGTTTCCATGAGTAATGATGAAATCAACCGTTTCCTAAAGATGGAAAAACTCTTGGAAAGCAAAATCTCACGCCGCTTTCAGTTCCGCAGACTAGATAAGAACGACTTCGGCTACCTCTTGGAACATATCTACGGGAATACCGGCGTTGCCTACAGTGATTACAGTTATGACCTCCCGATAAAAAAGTCAAAGCGTGAAACACTGGTGAAACGATATGACTTTATCCGTCCGACACGCTGCATGATTGAAGAAAACCAGCGATACCTAAAGATTGAGCGTGAAGATCAGACAACTTTTGTTGCCTACTTCACGATTAACAATATCGTGGGTGAGCTGGATTTTCCGTCAAGCGAGATATTTTATTATCAGCAACAGCAATTCACGTTCCCCGTTTCCACTTCTATGAATGTGGAAATCGTCACCAACAAAAAGGCTCTGACGACTGTTAGGAACAAAAAGAAAGAGCTGAAAGACTTGGATAATCATGCTTGGGAATCCAACAACGAAACGGGAAGTAACGTCATGGACGCTCTAGATTCGGTGAATGAACTGGAAACAAATTTAGACCAGTCCAAAGAATCCATGTATAAATTATCCTACGTTATCCGTGTGGCAGCTGACACTCTGGAAGAATTGAAACGCCGCTGTGATGAAGTCAAAGATTTCTATGATGATTTGAACGTCAAGCTGGTTCGCCCATTCGGTGATATGTTGGGGTTGCATGGTGAGTTTATCCCGTCCAGCAAAAGATATATCAATGATTATATCCAATACGTCACTTCGGACTTTCTCGCCGGACTTGGCTTCGGTGCGACACAGCAGCTTGGGGAAACGGACGGTATCTATATCGGCTATAACCTTGATACAGGAAAGAATGTATATCTGAAACCCAGCCTTGCGGCACAGGGCGTTAAGGGTTCCGTCACCAATGCGTTAGCTGCCGCTTTTCTTGGTTCTCTTGGCGGTGGCAAGTCATTTTGTAACAACCTTATCATCTATTATGCGGTGCTGTTTGGAGGAAAAGCGGTCATTGTAGACCCTAAATCAGAGCGTGGCAACTGGCAGGAAACACTACCCGACATTGCACATGAAATCAAAATCGTCAACCTTACCAGCGAGAATAAGAACAAAGGACTTCTTGACCCTTATGTGATTATGAAGCGTACAAAAGACGCTGAAAGCCTTGCGATTGATATTTTAACATTCCTTACAGGTATTTCTTCCCGTGACGGTGAGAAGTTCCCTGTATTAAGGCGTGCAATCCGTTCTGTTACCCAGAGCAAAAAAAGAGGACTGCTCCGTGTCATTGATGAACTCCGCAAAGATGGTTCACTTGTGGCAGAGAATATCGCAGACCATATTGAGAGCATGACGGACTATGATTTTGCACACCTGTTATTCTCGGACGGTGATGTGGAACAATCCATCAGTTTAGACCGACAGCTTAACATCATACAGGTGGCTGACCTTGTATTGCCAGACAAGGACACAAAATTTGAAGAATATACCACAATGGAGCTGCTTTCCGTGGCAATGCTTATCGTTATCAGTACCTTTGCCTTAGATTTTATCCATTCCGACAGGAGCATTTTTAAGATGGTGGACTTGGACGAGGCGTGGACGTTCCTACAGGTGGCGCAGGGGAAAGCATTGTCTAACAAGCTGATTCGTGCTGGACGCTCCATGAACGCTGCTGTTTACTTCGTTACACAAAACTCTGGTGATGTGGACGATGAAAAGATGAAGAACAATATCGGCTTAAAGTTTGCGTTCCGTTCTACAGACATAAAGGAAATCAAGAATACTCTTGAATTTTTCGGTGTGGATAAGGAGGACGAGGGCAACCAGAAACGACTTAGGGATTTGGAAAACGGACAATGCCTGTTTCAAGATTTGTATGGGCGTGTGGGCGTTATCCAGATTCACCCTGTATTCTCTGACCTGTTCCATGCCTTTGATACCAGACCGCCAGTACAGACAGAAGAAACGAGGTGAAGCCTATGAGAAAACGAAAAATCCTACGATTCTTCGGTATCGCTCTGTGTGTGATTCTCGGCGTGCTGATGATTTTATCCATCACAGGAACGGTGACTTATGCGTCTGGACTGGTGGATAATACGGTGAGCGACAGCAACGCCTACTCTAAATATCCCCTAGAGAATTATCAGCTTGATTTCTATGTGGATTCAAGTTGGGATTGGCTACCGTGGAACTGGCTTGATGGAATTGGGAAAAGTATTCAGTATGGTTTGTACGCTATCACAAATTTTGTCTGGACGGTGAGCCTTTATATCTCCAATGCGACAGGCTATGTAGTACAGGAAGCCTATAAGCTGGACTTTATCTCTGATACTGCAAGCTCTATCGGAAAGAACATTCAGACATTAGCTGGTGTGACTTCCAATGGCTTTTCCAGTGAGGGATTTTATGTAGGATTCCTGCTTATCCTCATTCTGGTAATGGGAATCTATGTGGCATACACAGGACTGTTAAAAAGAGAAACCACAAAAGCCATTCATGCGGTTATCAATTTTCTTGTGGTATTTATCCTGTCAGCGTCCTTTATTGCCTATGCTCCAAACTATATCAGCAAAATCAATGACTTTTCCGCAGATATAAGCAGCTCGGCATTATCGCTCGGTACAAAAATCGTGCTGCCCGATTCCAACAGCAAAGGAAAAGACAGCGTAGATTTAATAAGAGACAGCCTGTTTTCCATACAGGTGAAACAACCGTGGCTGCTTTTACAGTACGGGGAATCGGATATAGAAACGCTCGGTGCTGACCGTGTGGAAAGCCTGTTATCGGAAAGTCCAGACACGGACGACAGAGAGGACGTTGTGATTGAGGAAATCGAGGATAAGGACAATGACTATTTGAGCGTCACAAAGACCATGACCCGTTTAGGTATGGTAGTGTTCCTGTTTATCTTCAATATTGGTATCTCGGCATTTGTCTTTCTGCTTACCGGCATGATGATTTTCTCGCAGGTGCTATTCATCATTTACGCCATGTTCCTGCCGATTAGTTTTATCCTCTCCATGATACCGACTTATGAGGGCATGGCAAAAAAGGCTCTTACGAAGCTGTTCAATACCATTATGATGAGAGCCGGAATCACACTGATTATTACCACAGCCTTTAGTATCTCGACTATGTTTTATTCCATTTCCTCCGGCTATCCGTTTTTCATGGTGGCATTTCTACAGATAGTCACCTTTGCCGGAATCTATTTTAAATTAGGTGACTTGATGGCAATGTTCAGCCTGCAATCCTCCGATACACAGCAAGTCAGCAGACGAATCATGCGACACCCGTATATGTTCCTCAACCGCAGGGCAAGACGCTTGGAGCGTAAAATCGGTAGGACAATGGCGGCTGGTGCTGCTGGTGGTGTAGCTGGTGCTGCGGCGGCTTCTGCTTCTACAAAAAAGGCAGACAATACCAAACAGACAGGTAATACGCATACCAGAGCAAATCACAATACTTCTGCTTCTTCCAGTGGAGGTAACAGCAAGCCGCCAGCTCTGCCGGATTCCAAATCACAGAAGCCGCTTGCATTGCCGGATAAGAAAAATCAGACGGATTCCTCACAGACCGTACATAGTTCACAAAGCAATACACAGGAATCACAGTCTACCTCAAAGCGTGGAATTGTGGATAAAAAATCGGTATCGAAACAGCCGCAGTCAGACAAAAAGAATCCGCAGCGTCCGATTTTGGATAAGGAGCGACAAAGCAACGGATCAGCAACAAAGAGAGCTGCCCCGGTGCATGAGCGACCAGCCACAACGCCTGTTCCTGTAAAATCGGATTCACAGGCGGCAGCTTTAAAGCCGGAGCAGAATGTCAAAGAGCGTCCTGTCACAGTGACAAAGGAGCAGCCGCAATCAAGCAAGAGTAAAGAGCCTGTGACAAAATCACAGGAGAATGTAAGAACGCAGGTTGTCAGAGAATCCCGTCCGGCAGATAAACAGGCTTCATCAGCAGTAAATAAACATTCACAAGCTACCACAGATATTTCAAGGCAAACGGTACAACGTCAGAAGCAGACAAAGACGGTTCAGAAAAAGACCACAAATCAATCAACAATGAAGAAATCTACCAGTAAGAAAGGCGGCAAGAAATGAAGTTAAGGCATTTTGCTGTGTTCGGTGGGATTTTCACAGTGATTATCTGTCTGCTTCTGTTCCTGTTTATCGTGACCGCAGATGATGAAGAAAGCGGCTCTTCCAGCTTGGATTTTTCTGGACTGAACCTGTCAGCAGAAGTCTTGAAACATCAGCCTACGGTAGAAAAATACGCAAAGGAATACGGGATTTCTGACTATGTGAATTACCTGCTTGCGATTATGCAGGTGGAATCCGGCGGCACTGGCACGACAGACGTTATGCAAGCCAGTGAATCACTTGGTCTACCGCTTAATTCCTTGTCTGTGGAGGATTCCATCAAACAAGGGTGTAAATACTTCTCGGAGCTTTTGAAATCCGCAGAAGCGAAAGGCTGTGACATCAACACAGTGGTACAGTCCTATAACTATGGCGGCGGCTTCATTGATTACGTTTCCAGTCATGGGAAAAAGTACACCTTTGAGCTGGCGGTCAGCTTCGCAAAGGATAAATCCGGCGGTGTTAAAGTCACCTATAAGAATGAGATTTCCATAAAAGAAAATGGCGGCTGGCGTTACAAGTACGGGAATATGTTCTATGTAAAATTAGTCAGCCAGTATTTGGCTGTGCCTAGTTTCAGTGACGCTACCGCACAGGCAATCTTCAATGAAGCGTTGAAGTATCAAGGCTGGAAGTATGTGTATGGCGGCAGCAATCCCAACACTTCTTTTGACTGTTCGGGATTGGTTCAGTGGTGCTACGGAAAGGCTGGTATCAGCTTACCCCGTACCGCACAGGCACAGTATGACGCTACGCAGCACATACCGCTGTCACAGGCAAAAGCTGGTGATTTGGTATTCTTCCACTCAACCTATAACGCTGGAACATACGTCACTCATGTAGGAATCTATGCTGGAAACAACAGAATGTATCATGCTGGCGACCCTATCGGATATGCAGATTTAACAAGCTCGTACTGGCAGCAACACTTGATTGGTGCCGGACGGGTGAAAACCAATTAGAAAGGAATGGTGCTATGCTATTTAAGAAAAAGGATAAGGAATCGAAAACTAAAAAAGAAAAGAAAGTGCCTGTGATGAAAGTAGGCACGCATAAGAAAACCGTGATTGCCTTATGGCTGGTGCTGATTGCCAGTGTCAGTTTTGGGGTGTATAAGAATTTCACCGCCATTGATATGCACACGGTACATGAAAAAGAAGTCATTGAGCAGCGTATTGTTGATACCAACAAGATAGAGAATTTCGTCAAGGCATTTGCGAAGTCCTACTATTCTTGGAACAACACACAGGAATCCATTGAGAAAAGAACCGCAGCTATCAACCAGTATCTGACAAAGAGCTTGCAGGATTTGAATGTTGATACGGTACGACAGGATATACCCACAAGCTCTACGGTAACAGACGTTAAGATTTGGGAAGTTGAAGCGGCTGGAACGGACGACTTTACCGTTGTCTACTCGGTAGATCAAACGGTAACGGAGGGAGAAACCTCTATCGGCTACACTTCCGCCTATGTGGTGGTAGTTCATGTAGATGGTGACGGAAATCTGGTTATCACACAGAATCCGACCATCAGCAGCATACCAACAAAATCTGACTATGAACCAAAAACAAAGGAATCGGACGGAACAGTGGACGCTGCCACTACGGAGGAAGTGACAGAGTTCTTGGAAACATTCTTCAAGCTCTACCCTACCGCAACAGAAAAGGAGCTTGCCTACTATGTATCGGGAAATGTGCTGGAACCAGTGAATTGTGAGTATGTGTTCTCGGAGCTGGTAAATCCAATCTTCACACAAGATGGTGAACAAGTGAAAGTATCGGTATCGGTAAAATATCTCGACCAGAGGACAAAGGCAACACAGATTTCACAGTTTGATTTGACACTGGAAAAAGATAGTAACTGGAAGATTGTAAAATAACATGAAGAAAAGCGTGCATTTCCACATAAATCGGATTTGCACGCTTATGTTTTTATTGTTTTGGGATAAAAAATACAGTATGATAATAGTTAGATGTTGCTAATCGATATATGGAGGTACATAATGTGAGTTCTACATTTAATAAAGATTGGTACAGTGATAAGGCAAAAATTATCAAGCAAGATGAAAATTTTATGATTATAGATTATGGGTGTCAAGGGAAAGGAATTGTTACAAGTTACACGCTTTTTGATGGTATTCAACTCTCTTTTTTGGACTTTGATACAGACATAAGTATGCCTTCTCAAAAATTCAATCCTAATATTATTTCAATTACACATTGTCGCTCTGGACGCTATGAATGTGAGTATGCCAATCATACTGTTTCGTATTTACCAGAGGGATATTTTAGTGTGACTGGAACACAACATTTACCAGTTTCTTTCTCGTTTCCATTAAAAAAATATTATGGACTTAGCCTTGTGATTGATAAACAATCCTTATCAGAAGAAATCAAAAAAATGATGGAAACTATTCCGCTTAACCTTGATAAAATTGGTTCAACATTAGGGATTGAGAATAATGGATATTTAAGTTCCACTCCACCTAAATTACATCATTTATTTTCTGAATTATATGAAGCACTTAACATAGAACAATTAGGATATTTCAAAATTAAAGCAATTGAATTACTTTACCATATAGACCAGCTAACTAAAAATCATGGCTGTGATTTCAAATATTATGATAAACGTCAGATTCAAGCTACTAAAGAAATTCAAACATATATGATAACTCATTTAGATGAACGAGTATCGTTAGAACAACTCGCCTTTCGGAATCAAATTAACTTATCACTGTTTCATAAAATTTTTTTACAGATATATGGTGACACACCATATTCATATTTAAAGAAATATAAGATGAATATTGCAGCACATTGGCTTTTAAATGAAAATATGAAAATTGGAGATATAGCGGTAAGTCTTGGATATAATAATGCTAGTAAATTTGCAATAGCATTTCAATCTGTTTATGGTATTTTACCGAAAGATTACAGAAAACAAAAATAACACTTTTGGGCTATTTTTACCCAAATATACTAGAGATGGAGTAGAAGAAAAATAGTATTTCCTTTAGAATACGTGGTGTGGTTAGATTAAGCTAACCCACCACGTATTTTATATTTAAGGAGGATTCGTACTATGGCAAACAAAAAGCCAAAACAAAACAAACCCAAAACGGGTTTAGCACGATGTCTAGAATTAGCTTCCAATAAGAAAGGATTAGTATTTTTATCGGCTATACTTTCCTCGTTAGCGGCTATAGCGTCGTTTGTTCCGTATATTGCGGTATATTTTATTATTAGTTCCATTTTAAAAGTCTATCCTAATTTAGAATTGCTGGATATGAGCAAGGTTATGAATTATGGCTGGATAGCTTTAGCTGGTATTATTGCTAATATACTATTATATTTTTTAGCAATTTTCAGTTCTCATATGGCAGCATTTGGAACACTTTATGAATTAAAACTTCACTTCGCAGAACATATTACCAAAATTCCTTTAGGTTATCACTTAACCATAGGTAGTGGTCGTTTAAGAAAAATAATGGACGAAAACATTGAGAGCATTGAGGGTTTCATTGCACATCAATTTCCAGATTTTGTTGCTTCTGTAACTGCGCCTATTGTTATGGTTATTATTCTACTGGCTATTGATTGGCGATTTGGTATTGCTTCATTAGTTGGAATTGTGCTTGCTTTTGTCGTACAATTCAGTGGATTTGGTAGCGGAGCAATGAAAGAAAACATGGGAAAATATCAGATCGCATTGGAAGATATGAACAATGCTTCTGTAGAATATGTTCGTGGTATGCCTGTTGTGAAAGCATTTAATCAAACAGCTTCTTCATTTGCTCGTTTAGAACATGCTATTAAAGAATACACAGAATGGGTTCTAAAGTTCTCTCTAGGTTGGCAAAATTATATGCCAGCGTTTACTACCATCATTAACAATATATATTTGGTTATCGTTCCTGTAGGTATTTTGTTAGGAGCTAATGCACAAGATTATAAGAGCTTTACTATGACATTTATATTTTACTTGCTTTTTGTTCCGGCAATCGCTGGTATTTTAAACAAAATAATGTATATCTCTGAATCATTTATGCAAATTGACGGAAATGTAGCAAGAATGGACGAAATTTTCAATATACCTGTTCTACCACAAACTACCAGTCCTAAAAAAACTCAAAAAGATGATGTTGTGTTTGATAATGTTAGCTTTACATATACAGGAAAAAAAGAAGAAATGGCTATTGAAAATGTATCTTTTAAAGCCAATCAAGGACAAATAACAGCTATTGTTGGCTTATCTGGTGGTGGAAAAAGTACAATTGCAAATTTAATTTCACGCTTTTGGGACGTTACAGAGGGAAGTGTAAAAATCGGCGGTGTTGATATAAGAGATATTTCAGAAAAAGACTTAATGAATCATGTTAGCTTTGTATTTCAAGATATTTTCTTATTCAAGCAGAGTATTTTAGATAATATTCGCATGGGAAATCCAAACGCTACAGAAGAACAAGTCATTGAAGCCGCGAAAGCTGCACAATGCCATGAATTTATTTCAAAACTTCCTAATGGCTACAAAACTGTATTTGGAACAAAAGGTATTCATCTTTCTGGCGGTGAGCGTCAACGTATCGCTATTGCTAGAGCTATTATCAAAGATTCCCCTATTATTGTTCTTGATGAAGCAACTGCATTTAGCGACCCAGAAAATGAGTATTTAATTCAAAAAGCATTCGAGAAACTTATGCAGAATAAAACAGTTATTATTATTGCTCACCGTTTATCTACGATTCGTAATGCTGACAAAATTATTGTTATGGAAAAAGGTCATCTAGTTGAAGAAGGTAAACATAATGAATTAGTTGCTGCTGGTGGACGTTATTCGCAAATGTGGAACCATTACACAGAAGCGGTTGATTGGAAAATCAGCGGAAAGGCGGTGTAATAAAGATGAAAAAACTAAAAGAGTTTCTTTTTCTATCAGATAAAGGTTATAAAGATTTAAAAAAAGCTATTGTTGCTTGTACGATAACAAATCTAGCCTTAATGCTACCGTTTTGTGTTACAGTAATGTTATTTAATGAATTACTGAACCCGTATGTAGGAAAGCAAATTGCATGGAATCATATATGGTTGCTTTGGGGAATTGGAGTTGTTTCTGCTGTTTTGGTGTTTTTAGCAGCAAGAAATGATTATAGAAAGACATACATTGCGTCTTATCAAGAATCAAATAAAACAAGACTTAATATTGCAGAGCATTTAAGAAAATTACCAATGAGTTTCTTCAATACAAAGGATTTGTCAGAATTGACAACTAACATGATGTCTGATTGTAGCAGCATGGAATCAATGTTAAGTAGTACAATTCCACCTCTCATTGCAAATGGTATTACTGTTACTCTTACTTGTATTTTACTTGCTTTCTTTGATTGGCGTTTAGCGTTATGTATGTATATTACGCTGCCAGTTGCATTTTTGATAATTTGGTTAAGTAAGAACTATCAGAAAAAATTATTTGAACGACAAGTACAAGCAAAGCTAGACGCTTCTAGTCAAGTACAAGAATACCTTGAGGGAATGAAAATTATTAAATCATGTAATTTAAGTGGTTCTCACTTTTCTGCTCTTAATAAAGCATTATTATCTATGAAAAAGATTGCTGTGAAAGTAGAAATGATTTGTGGCGTATTTATGTCGAGTGCAAGCATGATTTTGCAAGCCGGAATTGGTATTGTCATTTTTGTTGGAACAATGTTGTTAGTTAAAGGTGAAATAGAACTGCTCCCATTACTAATGTTCTTTTTGATGGTTACTCGTATATATGGACCAATTCTTGCGATTCTTTCACAATTAACTACATTACTAAATCTTAATGTTGTTACAGAAAGAATGCGTACTCTTTTAAGTACATCTGTAATGCAAGGAAATGATAAAGAAATTGAAAATTGTGATATAGAGTTGGAACATGTTACATTCAGATATAATACAAAAGATGTCATTAAAGATGTGACTTGTAAAATTCCACAAGGAAGTATCACCGCATTGGTAGGTTCATCTGGAAGCGGGAAAAGTACAATTTCAAAATTGATTGCAAGATTTTGGGATATACAGAAAGGTACAATTCGTGTTGGTGGTAAAGATATACGAACAATGGAGCCAGAAAGTCTTATGCGAAAAATGGCTTTTGTATTTCAAGACGTAACATTATTTAATGATACTGTTTTTAACAATATCAGTATTGGAAACCCTAACGCCACAGAGGAAGAAGTTATGGCGGCTGCTAAAGCTGCATACTGTGATGAATTTGTGCGTAATATGCCAGACGGTTATCAAACTGTTTTAGGTGAAAATGGTAGTACATTATCTGGTGGTGAAAGACAAAGGATATCTATTGCACGTGCTTTATTAAAAAATGCTTCAATTATTTTTTTAGATGAAGCAACTGCTTCTCTTGACCCGGAGAACGAAGTTTTAGTGCAAAAGGCTATAGCTCAATTGGTTGAAAACAAAACAGTAATTATGATTGCTCACCGTTTAAGAACAGTTGTAGACGCAGACCAAATATTAGTATTAGATGATGGCAAATTAGTTGAATATGGCACACATAATGAATTGATGAAGAAAAAAGGTGTATATCAAAAATTGTATCATATTCAGCAAGAAAGTCTTGGGTGGACAATTTAAAAACTGATTGAATCAAATATTTAAGAGGTGATAATAATGTGACATTGGGAAAGTCATTAGAAGATTATTTAGAAACAATACTTATACTTAAAATCAAAAAAGGCATGGTTCGCTCTATTGATGTGGCTGATTATATGGGATTTTCAAAGCCTCGTGTAAGTCATGCAGTAAAGCAACTTAAAACACAAGGATTCCTACTAATGGATAATAATGGTCAATTGCTTTTAACAGACAGTAGGTAGGCTATGGCTGAGAAAATTTATGAGCGACATTGCTTTTTTACAAAATATCTTACAGAAATGGGTGTAGACCCAAAACTAGCAGAATCAGACGCTTGCAAACTGGAACACGTAATCAGTGACGAGTGTTTTCAAAAATTAAAAGAATCAACTCGTATAGGGAGTGAAAAAGAGGAAGTTTAATCTTCCTCCACTTCCCTAGATTTAATGATTCCGTCAGCGACACTTTCCATGATAACTAAATCTTTATCAGACAGGTTATCAAGCTGCTTTTCTAACTGTATTCTTCTGGTGCTTTTCGCCAGATCAGAAGCAGGAAGAAAAAAAGCGTCTGCTGATACATTCAATAAATGAACAAGGTCATAAAGCACTTGTAAACTTGGGTGATGCCCCTTATTTTCAATATTTGTCAGATAACGTGGGTCAATCTCAATCATTGCTCCCACTTGTTCACGGGTTAGACCCTGTTTCATACGAGCTTCTTTGATGGCAAGACCAAAAGCTCTGAAATCGTACTTATCTTCTTTTTTACGCATATGTAATCACCTCAATACATTTTACTGTTCCTGTTGATTTTCTAACAGGTATAGAAAAACGTGTTATATGGTTTGTCAGTTCCTAGTGTGTTAAAAGAACAAAATTACTGTTATACGGTAAATAAAAAAAACCGTTATCGGCAGTAACCTTTTTGCTTATCCAAAAATATTTCTGATTTGATGGCGGTCAAGATAAAGCCGCCGTTTTTCTTTTTCCTCAATTCGGTGGATAAATCATATAAGGTTTTTTTGTTTTGCGGCTCTAGGAGGTAGCCGCATTGAAAGAATCTCATAATCGACATTTTATGACATACCCTTTATTGTCAAAAAAACTGAAATTACCATAGCAGGACAATACACCCTTGAATGTGGTTTTTTACATCATATAACAGGTACAAATGATAAAGCACAAGAACGCTATACAGCCTTTTCTCTTGTGCTTTTTTCGTGCGTAAAAATATTTTTCAAGTTCATTTCTGAAAACGCAACAAATAGCTGCTGCGTGGGTAGCTACTGTGCGGAAAGGGGGATAGAGGGAAAACACCCTCATCTACTCTCACGCAGAAAGGAGGTGAATCAGCATGAAGTCATCTTCTTTCCAACAGGCTATTCAAGCACAGTTTGATTGCCTTACAAAGAAAGTCATTAAAAGAGCAGCAATGAAGTATAACCGTGATATTTCAAGACGCTTGAAGCATGAAGTTCCGTTCTCTGAAATTTCAGATTTGGAATTGAACAAAGCAGGCGTTTATGACAGGTATTCCAGCGATTATACAGCGTTCAATGTTCTTGGCATGGAAGTACAAGTATCTGACGACCAGTTAAGCAAAGCACTCAAATGTTTGCCAGAGAGAAAACGCAATATCATTTTGTTGTCATACTTTATGGATATGTCTGACGCAGAAATCGGAGAGCTTATGAACGTGGTACGCACTACTGTTTACCGTCACAGGACAAGCACTCTGGAAGAATTACGAAAAATGATGGAGGAGGAATAAGCATGGACAAAGACCAAAAACATATACCGTTTGCTGTGATTGTGGCGGCTACGAATGGTGATGAAACTGCAATACAGGAAATCTTGGATTTCTATGACGGGTACATATCAAAGTTGAGCTTACGCAAATTGTATGACGAATACGGTAACGTCTACATGGTAGTGGATTCTGAATTAAAAGGCAGAATACAGGCAGCAGTCATGGATATGATTGCAAACTTTGAGATAGTCGTAATCTAATCATTCAGACGGGCGGAGCATTTTCCCCTTTCCTCTGCTCCGCTTGTCAATCTATGAAAGTCCATTATCTAGGTAGTGGATTTTCATAGACTGGCAAATACAGTCGGTAGTTCTTTGACAACTGAATAAAGCAGTCAGATACGTTTGATATGCAGCGAGCCAGCGGAAATTGTACGCCATGACCTAAAAAAGCGAGCGATTCATGCAATGATCCGAGAGCGACTTGTGGAATGGTCGTTCTGCCATGACCTGTATATCTGAATAATGATACACTCGCATGGTGCGGTTCTGCTCATAGGAATGAGAATGGTGAAAGTCCAGTGGAGCTTCCAAAGCCATCTGACTGCTTCGGAAACACACAGTAAAGGAGGTGCATAAGGCAAAAATTTTGCAGTCTGTATGTCAGATATAAGCTGCTGATAATCTATCTCTGATATGGTATACTTTTAACTATGATTAGGAAGAAATGCTGTATTAAAAGGGGTAGAAAGTGATATGAAGATATTGTATGTTACAGATTTACACGGAGATAAAAAGAAGTACAGAAAGATTCTGGACGTAGCCATTGAAAAGGAAATCAAAGTCATTGTAAATGGCGGGGATATGTTACCAAAACAATGTGACCGCCACAGTGAGCAATCGTTTTTTATCAATGGATTCCTTGATGAATATTTTGAGGAACTGAAAAAGCAGGACATCACATACCTTGCCATGCTTGGAAATGATGATTTACTGGCAGCAGATGAAATGTTTGACAATCTTTGCGACAGATTTGAAAATGTCTGCAATATAGCTGGTAGGAAATTTTCTGTCAATGGATATGAATTTATCGGCATGAACTATATTTTAGACCATCCGTTCGGTTGTAAAGACAGGGTTGTTACAGAAACACATTATATTCCGCAGCGTCAGTTAAGTCCTGTAGCCGGAATCTCTAATGCTGTTGATTATGACAGGATTTACAACTGGCTGGAATATTCCAGAACAGAATTACCGCATATGTGTGATGTGCTGAAGAAACTTCCATTGCCGGACGATAGACAAAAAGCGGTTTACGTTATGCACATGCCGCCTGCGGGATTGAGATTAGGACAGTTGCGCTATCAAGATTTGGATATAGGCTCTGTTGATATTTACGAATTTCTGAAAGAAAAACAGCCACTTCTTTCTCTGCACGGACATATACATGAAAGTCCTGACACAGAGAAAGGAAAGTGGATAAACCAGATTCATCAGACAACTTGTATTCAGACTGGACAGACGGAACTTAATGACAAATACATGGTTTATGCGGAGATTGATTTGCAGGAAAAGAAGTATGAACGCAAAGTAATCAGTGTAGATTAGCAGAAAGACACCAGAAATGGTGTTTTTTTGTTGGAAGAAATGAGGTGGGATTATAGGAAAAACAGTACAGTCCAATACAATAAAAATAGGAAATACGACCTTTTATGTAACGTCAGTGTTCTCCGGTACAGTGGATTTGCAGCATTTGATTAAAAGGCTGATTCAAAAGGAAATCGAGCAGGAAAACAATGGATATTAAATTGAGAACAGTGTAATAAGCGGCTGAAAATAATTAAGTAGCGTGGTATAATATTAACAGGATATAAGTTGTTTGTTTGCTGTTGGAAAGGAGTAAAAATGACGAAACAGCAAGCAAGATTAAGAGTTAGATTATATGCACGTTTATCCAAAGATGATGGTGACGCTGATAAAGAAAGCAACAGTATCACAAACCAGTTGCAAATGCTCCGATATTATTCAAAGGAAAAAGGATTTGAAATCATTGACGAGTATGTAGATGATGGCTATTCCGGCACAACATTCAACAGACCGGATTTAAACCGCATGATTGAGGACGCTATGGAAGATACACAGCCTAGTGGAATCATGGTAAAGGATATGTCAAGGTTCGGTCGCAACAATGCCATGTTCATGTATTACGTGGAAGAAATCTTCCCGAACAATGACATTCTCTTTATCGCACTGAATGATGATGTTGACACAAGATATGAGGATAACGAGATGATGCCATTCAAATCTATTATGAATGAGTATTATGCACGTGATACCTCAAAGAAAATCCGAAGCGTCAAGAAAACAACTGCTTTAAGTGGCGGGTTCTGCGGTTCATTCGCTCCGTATGGTTATAGGGTTGACCCGAACAATAAGCGTAAACTACTGATAGACCCGGAAACAGCGCCTATCGTCAAGCGTATTTTTGAAATGTCGAAACAGGGAAACAGTGTTCATCAGATAGCAAGAACATTGTGTGAAGAAAAGATTTTGATTCCGAGAGCCTACAGAGCAATGAAGAATGGCACGCTGGAAACAAGCACAGGGTTCCGATTCCCTACCGACTGGGTTGGAAAAAATGTTAAGATGATTTTGGAAAATCAAGTGTATCTCGGTCATATGGTATCGCACAAGACACAGACAAAATCATTCAAGAACAGAAAACTGGTAGCGGTTCCTAAGGAAGATTGGATTGTTGTAAAAAACACCCATGAAGCTATCATTGATGAAGAAACCTTTGAACTGGTACAGAAATTCATCAGTGTAAAGAAAAGACCAAATAAGACTGGACGACCAAATATGTTTGTGGGGCTTGTAAAATGCCCGGACTGTGGACGCAATATGGCGTTCTCCAATCCAAACGGGAGAGAGCCGAGATTTCGTTGCAGGACATATGCCAGAAACAGCAACCTCTGCACAACTCATGCAATTTCCTATGACGCATTAGTGAAGATTGTCATGGACGACATTCAAAAGCATATCAAGAATATGGAAACATTAGGCGACCAGTTCATTGAAGAAATGAGGGTGTTGAGTGAATCCGGCGGCGGTAAGAAAATCAAGCAGTTTAAACAGGAATTGGAACTGGCAGAAAAGCGTATTGCTGAAATTGACAGTATCATAATGAAGCTGTTTGAGCAGAATGTAGCAGGAAAGATTTCTGATGGACGTTTTGAGAAAATGTCTGTAACTTATGAAAATGAGCAGAGAGAACTTGAAGAAAGGCGTAAGGCATTAAAAGAGAAAATCGAAGCCGAGGACTACAAGACGAAAAATACAAACCAATTTTTAGAAACCATACGCAAGTATGAAAACGTAACAGAGTTAAACCGTTCTATGCTGGTTGAACTGATTGATAGTATATATGTGTATCAAGCAGAGGGAATCGGCAAAGAACGTACTCAAAAAGTGGAAATCAATTATAGATTTCTTTGTGAGTCCCAATGTGGTATTGCATGATGGAAATGGGCGAACAGCAAGGCTGCTCTCGGGATATATTTTAGATATCAACGGATATGGTTTTAACGGAATTGGCTCATTAGAAGAGTACTTCGCATATGATATTGATGAATACTATGAATCAATCCAGATGGGGCTGCCTGCACTGTATTATTCGGGACGGGAGAATCCTCCGCATCCTGAGATTTGGATCAATTATTTCCTTCGCATGGTGTTGCTATACTCAAATAAGGTTTGCGAATTGTCGGAGAGTTCAAACAACGAAGAATTGGAAGGAAGCCTTTCGTATCTAAAAGGGAAAGAGAAGGAATTGCTCTTGCTGCTCATGAAGAACTATAAAAGAGAGTTCACGCCTATCGAAGTCAGCAAAGAGCTTAAGGTTACAAATAAGACTGTAATCAATCGACTTGCAACACTTGTAAAAAATGGTTTCGTCATTCCGAATTTGGTTAGGGAACGTATACGTTCCTACGAACTTTCTGATTTTACCAAGCAGAATGAGAAGGAGATAAGAAAGCTTTTGAAGTGAGGCGGGAGATTGATGAAATAATGGATGGCAAAGTGGATAACAAAATTATAAAAAATTCCGTCCGCTTTTGTGCTATAATTTATAAGTAGATGGAGTCGTGAGGAGGTGATGTATCATGCTTACCGACGATGAGATTAGAGAAATTTGCTGAAAATTATCATGACCAGGAATTGGAAACAAAGGACTTTCGTGAAGTGGTCAGTTATATTGTGAAACACGATAAGAAGATGTTGCGCAATTTTAAGAAAAGAACAAAGATGGATAAAATATTTGAGGAAATCGAGGAAAATCAATGTTCTGATTAATAGGGAAAGGTAGGTAGAATACTATGGATTTTTTTTGTTGGGAAGATTTGGACGGGGACGGTCATGTTGATGAAGTTGAGAGCCTGCTTGCAGACGATCTTATGTGTACGAATGATGAGGAACGTGAAATGAATGATGGTATCGGAGGCTTGGGTCCGACCTCTGGGTCGTTTGGGCTGGAAAGTGGTCTTGACGGCGATGTGGATGAGGAATTTCATGATGGACTGGAAATAGATTTACTGAATGCCGACATTGATCCGGATGATTTTCGGTTAATGGATGAGGAGGAAAGACTCGAGGCTTTGGATGACGCTGGTTTGGATCCTGATGATTTTGATGATTTTTTATGATTTTTGACATTGATTATAGTAATAGTGTGATGACATAGAGGACGGTATTCTTGATCGCGAGCAAAGACTTAGATCCTGCTCGCAATCTTGGATACCGTCTTTTTCGACAAAGAAACCTTTTCCCGAAGCCTTCAAATATTTAATAGGCATTTTATAGACCTTCTGCATATCTGTTGTTTCAATTAATGTCAGAAAGTCCTTGCCCAAACCTGAGCAAAGTGTTTCCTCTGTCTCAGAGAGCTCGTGTAACTTCTCCAAAAATTCCAAATAATGCCGGAATGGATTTTCTTTGGCATGCGTTATGCAATATCGGTAAACATCATCATCCATATAGGTGAATAATTGCATACGTGTAGGAATCTTGCC
>OLOK01000808.1_pt1 | contig 29476 bp, 20 predicted proteins | sample 1672591 | NCBI WGS metagenome assembly OLOK01 (sample SAMEA3136703, study PRJEB25190) | human gut metagenome | biome: human gut; feature: human-associated habitat; material: faeces | place: Austria | collected 2013 | reverse complement strand
ATTTATGTGCCGTAATCATGCATTCCAAACCGGGATACAAGGCTGGGAAAAAGAAAAAATCTTTGACAATCTCTTAAGCCAAAATTTTATTTTAGGGTTACATGCATAGATAATAAAGCAAGTGAAAAAGTAGCATAAAAGTGATATAATAGTTATTAGACAAATAGACAATGTTTATGCATTAAGAGATGTAAGACATTAGTGAATGGAACACAAAACTAAAGTAGAGAAAGGAGATGTGTATGAGCAAAATCCAAAGGCATTTTAAGATGATGATTGGTGGTTTTATGTTTTTTGCAGTTTTTCTTATTGGAATGAGATGTATGAGAGAGTCTGTCTATGCACTGGGAGATGTGTCAAGATATCATACTGAATTTATTAATCAGGCATGTCCAAATATAAAAGTAATAGGTAGGGCATATCTGGTTGGTCCTGACAATGTGGCACATTGGAAAAATCATATTGCCATGGATGTAGTACCTGCAGGAACAAAGATTCAGGGTAAAACAGTAGATCCTAAGTATTTGCCACAGGACAATATTGAAAATTTAAAGGTGCTGTATTCAAGTGTTATAGGATATCAAAATTTCACATGGATTAACGGTGCGTATCTGGAAAGCGAAACAGCCAATTTACAGGTGGTAGCATATGATAAGTATACTGTTACTTTTTGGAGTAACGGATATAAAAGTTTTACAGGAGCACCGGTTATGTGTGCCCAATATTTATTACAAGCTTCACATCCACCAGGATTTTATAGAACATCCAGAAACAATGTCTGGATTGATCTTGACAAAGAATATAACCGTATACCGGAAGATACAAATATTAAATATGTTGCTGAGGGAAAAGTAACATGTGGATTTATTGGTATTAGTCCAATACCGGGAACAGCAGACAGTGGTGATGTATACAGAGTAGGAGTAAACCAAAAAATATATATAGTTACCACAAGAAGACTTTATTCTAATACACCAGATACAGATGATTTGTATTACAAAGTTATATTCCAGGGGAACAACAGTACCAACTATCTAATGAACGGATATGGTTACTACTATGTAAAAAGTAAGTACATAAACCTTTACAAAAATGGAACAAAAGTGCCAAATGACGCGGTAATGAAAAAAGTTTATAACTTGAAAACATTAAAGGAAATTGGTGTTAGAAAATCAAAGGATGAGTCGAATAATGACAATGTTGTAGGGTTTCTTCAGGCAAATGCAGAGATAGAAACATTGCCAAAGGAAAGTGATTCAAATTGGACCACGGTATGGTTTAACAGTGAAAGAGCTTATGTTAGAACCAAATATTTGACAGATGTAGAGCTGGTTGAAAAGAAAACTAAAGTAAAAAATCTTTTTGTAAGCAATGTAAAAAATAATCAATATGTATTGTCATGGTCTAAGTCTCCTGGATGTACAGGTTATAACATTACATACACCGGTATCGGGAAAAACTCGAAAGCTTTCTTTAAAAAGACCGATTATAAGAAAACATCAATTACTGTAAAAAGATCTTATTTCAAAAATAACAGAAATATTATTCTGGTTAATATTGCAGCAAATTATAAAACAGGAGCAACAGAAGCTACACAGATAGTTCTTTCGTTGGACAACAGACCACCAAAGATGAAAAAAAAGCGTCTTAATATAAAGAAAAAACAGATATCCTTTGAAAAAATGCTGATACCTGTTGATATTGTTCAATATTCAAAAAATAAATCATTTAAGAATGCTAAAACTGTATGGGATAAAAAGGGCGGTGGACTTAGGGCAATTAAAAAGCTAAAGCCTAACACAACTTACTACATAAGATATAGTATTACAACTGACGTATCCACTCTAAAAGGATATAAGAAAATTGGTGGAATTTGGTCCAAGACGATAAAGGTAAAGACAAAAAAATAATACTATTACATCCGATACACAATCACTATTAAAATTAATAGTAACTTTAAAAATAATCACCTTCAAGCTATAATTGAAAAAGTATGGTTTGAAGGTGATTTTATATGGCTAGATAATGATACAAATGAAAAGGAACTTCTTATGAGTTGGAAGAAATAGTAGAAGGTTGGAAGGACATACTAAAATAAAAAAAGTCCGTTATCAAGACGCAAAATGATAGCGGACTTTTAGAATTTAATTAAGGATTTTTGAAAATCCATATAATATTATTTATTTTTCTTTGTACGAATATGAACTTCCGGTATAGCTACATTTTCATAGTTTATCGGAGAGTGTTTAGGTTTTTCCTCTTCGTGCTTATCTGATTTGTGAGTGTGAACCTCAGGAATGGCTACGTTGTCGAATGTAACATTGTAATTATACTCATGCTGTTCTTTTTTTGCTTCAAAAAATTTTCTCAATCTCTCAAACATATTTTACTCCTCAAAATTATAATATATTAATAAAAAATGTAATAACTAAACTATTAAGGAAGTCAGCAAACAAACTTCCTACAAGTGGTATGAGCAGGTATGCTTTTACTGAAGGAACATATTTTTCACAAACTGCCTGCATGTTTGCCATGGCATTAGGTGTAGCACCCATACCGAAACCACAAGTTCCTGAAACAAGAATAGCGGCATCGTAATCTCTTCCCATAATGTTAAATTCCACAAAATAAGTGAAAACACAAATTAAAACAACCTGAGTTGCTAATAAAATAACAAGTGGTAGAGCTAGAGAAGCAAGTTCCCAAAGCTTTAAAGTAATCATAGCCATTCCAAGGAATAATGAAAGGCTAATACCACCAAGGTCGTTAATTTCACCCATATGAATAGTAGTTATGCTTGTGTATTCGCAAATGTTTCTCATAAGTGCAGCGGCAAGCATGGCACCAATATAAATAGGGAATGTAAGTCCTGTCTGTGTAAGGAACATTGAAAAAATAGTTCCAAGTCCAATAGCAAGAATAAGCTGGAACACAGCAGCAGGATACATATTAGTGTGTCGTTCATGTTTCTTTTCATCTTCTACAAGTAAGCTGTCATCATCTGTTGATACAGTATCAAGAAGATTATGTTTTTCAATAAGACGCTTACCAAGAGGACCACCAACTAAACTTCCGAAGATAAGTCCGAATGTGGCAGCAGCTGTACATATTGTAGTAGCACCACTGATGCTAAAATCTTCAAGTACAGGACCAAAAGCTCCGGCTGTACCGTGACCACCAACCATTGGAATTGAACCTGTACACATTCCAATAAGAGGATCAAGTCCTAAAGCTTTGGCAAGTCCTACGGCAGTAACGTTCTGGAGAAGTATCAATACGATAACAAGTCCAAGAAAGACAATCAGTGATTTACCACCGCTTTTTAAAACTTTAAGATTTGCCTGGAATCCTACAGATGTAAAAAAGAATACCATACAAACTTCCCGTAAAGTGTCATCAAAGGAAAATTCAGCAATTCCAGTTGTGTAACAAATACATGTCATAATGGCGAATAAAAGTCCTCCGATTACAGGAGAAGGAATACAAAATTTTTCCAAAAAGTTAATTCGTTTCTTTAAAAAATTTCCAAGTAAAAGTACCAAAACAGCAACAGCTAACGTCTGGTACATATCCAATTGAATCTTCATTATTTACCCTTTCTGTTAATTATTGTGTATTTAGATTAATTCCTTTTTCTTTATAGTAGGATTCTGCACCTGAATGAAAAGGAATTGTAATGTCGTCAGTGGCAAATTTTTCATCAATCTGAAGATCCAGGGATGTTGAATACTGGAGTTCTTTTGATTTCTTGAAGAGCATTTGCGTAAGCTGTTTAACAAGAGCTTCTGAAATAGAGTCTGATGTTATAAGAACAGACTTTACTCCAATAGTGTTTATATCTTCATCCTGTCCCTTATATGTTCCGGCAGGAATAGTATAACGACTATAAGAACTTGAATATGTGAGCATTTTGTTGATAACTGTGTCATCAATAGGAATAATGCGAATGTCACATTCTTTTGAAAGCTCATCAATAATTGTAGTTTTTAATCCGGCTGTACAGAAGAACGCATCAATGTCACCTGACTTAAGGCTATTAGCAGCATCAATGTAATCCATATTCTTAGTTGTAACAATGGAAGAAGGCATACCTGAAAATTCCAATATCTGATTGGCGTTTAATTCAGTACCTGATTCTTCTGCTCCAATACTTACTGTATGACCGGAAAGGTCGTTAATTGATTTAATATCTGAATCAGCCTTTACAACAAGCTGACATGCTTCGGTATATAATCCTGCAATGGCACGCAGATTGCTGTTCTTCTTGTAAGCGTTGTCAAGCAAATCAGCTTGGGCGATACCTAACTCAATATAGTTGTCAGATAAAAGTCGCAGGTTAGCAGATGAACCTGCAGTGGCTCTAACTTCAAATTCATAATTTTCATATTCCTCATTTGCCAGTTCAGTAAAAGTGTTAGCAAAAGAGTAATACATACCACCAATATCAGCGGCACCGAATCGGATAGTATTTCCTGAAGCACGGCAACCACTAAGAATTAATAGTGTTAAACATAGCAGAATACTAAGCTTTTTTTTCATGTATTCGCTCCTTTCTGTCGTTTTCATTATATTTATTTTACAATGAAATTGCCTTTAAGAAAAGAAAAAAATATAAGATATATTAAAATAAATAAACAATAAAACAAAAAAATGGTATAATTAAATTACAGATATTTACAATTTTCAGGAGGTACAAATGAGTAAAAGAGTAGTTAATAAAATAGTTGCTTTTACATTAATTATAGCTACGGTAGTGTTTTTCCAAGAAACAGGTAATAGTTATGCGGATATGCCAAAAACTACCACGCCGAATCCAACCGTATCAAATGTTGTAGTTAAGACAAATAAGCAGACAACAAACAAGACTAATGTTAAGGTTAACGTTAAGAAGATTAGCATAGACACGGTAACAAGAAAGTCAGGAACTATTTCTGTTTCATGGAAGAAGAATAAAAAGGCTAGTGGCTATAGAATCCAGTATTCTAATGATAAGTATTTCAAGAATGTAAAAAACAAAAATGTAAAAAGTGTATCAAAGACAAAGACTAAGATTGCAAAAGTAAATAAGTCTAAGAACTATTATGTTCGTGTTAGTGCTTACGTAAAAAAGAATAATAAAAAATATTATTCTGAGTGGAGTAATGTAGCAGAAGTTATTGCATGGAATGCTAAGTGGGAATTTGCAAAAAATTCAAAGATTCATACTGATTCACCTACATTATATTTCTCTAATGCAGCTAAAAAGAAAAACAAAACAGTATGTGTTAATGCAGGACACGGAACAAAAGGTGGAGAAAGTGTTAAAACTTTATGCCATCCTGATGGAAGCAGCAAGGTTACAGGAGGAAGTACAAGCCAGGGAGCCATAACTGCTACATCTATTAATGGTGGAACAACTCTAGCCGATGGCACAAGGGAGGCAACAGCCACACTTAAGCTTGCAATGACTGTTAAGAAACAGCTTTTAAAAGAAGGTTATAATGTTCTTATGGTTAGAGAAAGCGATGATGCACAATTAGATAATATAGCAAGAACAGTTTTTGCTAATAATAATGCGGATTACCATATTGCATTACATTATGATTCAACATCTTCTAATAAAGGAGCTTTCTATATTAGTGTTCCTAACAACAACAAATATAGAAGCATGTATCCTGTTTCAAAGAATTGGAAGAAACACAATAATTTAGGAAAGAACCTTGTAAACGGAATGAGAAGTGCCGGTGTTAAAATTTATGGCAGTGGTTCCATGGCAATAGATCTTACTCAGACTTCTTACTCAACAATACCATCTGTAGATTTGGAAGTGGGAGATAAGAGAAGCGACCATTCAAGCAAAACGTTAAAGAAGATTGCAATAGGCATTGGAAAGGGACTAAACAAAATTAAGTAAAAACTTAAAATAATTAAATAAATTCATTAGATAATTAAAAAAATAAAATATATACTTGTGTTTTCACTTAATAAATGATAGACTTCACGTCAACAAACAAGGGCGTTTGGCTTTATGGCCAGGCGCCTTTTTCGATGTCATAAATACTTGGACTGAAATTTATGGCATTGAAATGTTTTGGTACACAAGATGAGAATTAAGAAAAATATGTTAAAAGAGCAGGAGGTATTATTGCATGAATGCAGGAGACACAGGTTTTATGTTGACTTGTGCGGCTTTGGTATTTTTTATGACACCGGGGTTGGCATTTTTCTATGGAGGTTTAGTAAGAAGAAAAAATGTAGTTAACACTATGATGGCAATAGTTATGATTATGGGATTATCTGTTGTTATGTGGGCATTGTTTGGATTTTCATTAGCATTTGGTGGAAATCATGGTGGAATAATAGGAGATTTCAGATGGTTTGGCTTAGAAGGAGTTGGATGGGGCACTGGACCTTATTCAGATTCAATTCCTAATTTAGTATTTTGTGCATTTCAGATGATGTTTGCAATTATCACACCGGCGTTAATTACAGGTTCTGTTGTAGGAAGAATGAAGTTTAAAGCTTTATTCATATTTGTGGCAATATGGTCAATAATAGTTTATTATCCGTTAGCACATATGGTATGGGGGCAAGGGGGATTTTTGGCAGAATTAGGTTCTGTAGATTTTGCAGGAGGAGATGTTGTACATATCAGTTCGGGAATAACAGCATTGGTACTTGCAATTATTCTTGGAAGAAGAAAAGGCTATGAGAGAGCGACATACAGAATACATAATATTCCATTTGTTGTATTAGGGGCTACAATACTTTGGTTTGGATGGTTTGGATTTAATGCAGGAAGTGCCTTGAAAGCAGACGGACTTGCGGCGCATGCATTTATGACATCAGCTATTGCATCGGCGTCAGCATTGTTATCATGGATGTTACTAGATATAATAAATGACAGAAAAACAACTTTGGTAGGAGCCTCAACAGGTTTGGTAATTGGTCTGGTAGCTATCACACCGGGAGCAGGATTTGTTCCAATTTGGTCATCTTTTATAATTGGTGCTCTTGTCAGCCCAATATGTTATTATGGAGTTATACTTATAAAGAAAAAATTAAAAATTGATGATGCATTAGATGCATTTGGTTGTCACGGAATAGGTGGTATATGGGGAGGAATCGCAACAGGCATATTTGGAAAAAGTTCTATTAATCCGGTAGCAAAATGGGACGGATTAGTTTATGGCGAATGGAGGTTATTTGCAGCACAGATAGAAGGAATACTTATTACAATTGTAATTGCAGTTGTGGGAACCTTAATTTGTGTAGCAATAGTAAGAATATTTACAACACTTAGAGTAACAGATAGAGAAGAAAGAATTGGACTTGATATATCACAGCACGGTGAAAATGCATATCCAAGTTTTAATGGTATGGATCAGTAATAAATCAAGAGGAGATGATATTCTATGATAATGAAAATAGATGCAATTGTTAGAGAAGAAAAATTTGAAGATGTAAAAAATGCATTAATGGAGATAGAAGTTAATGGTCTTACAGTATCTCAGGTAATGGGCTGTGGATTGCAAAGGGGCTATAAGGAAATAGTCCGTGGTATGGAAGTTGAGCCACAGATGCAACCTAAAGTAAAATTTGAAATTGTTGTTTCTTCAGAAGAGTGGGCAGAAAAAACAATAGAAGCAATAAAAAAAGCGGCTTACACAGGAGAGTTTGGTGATGGAAAAATCTTCAGTTACCCTGTTGCCAGTGCCACAAAAATAAGAACAGGTGAAACAGGGTATGATGCTGTACAGTGTCAGGAATAAAGCTTTATATAAAAATATTTAAGTTAACAAGTCATAGTTTTGTATTGTGTAAAAAATGTATGCTAAACTATGACTTTTTTCTTTAATAAAGAATGTTGGAAAAAAATTTACCTTTTTAAGTAAAATAATTGAATTGAAAACAGAGCTAAAAAATTTTATAATGTAATTAATCTAGATAAGTATGTATTTTGATGTAAAAAAGGAGGAAAAATTTTGAAAAGGAAAGTAATAATAAAAAAGGCAATAGCAGTTGCAGTAACAATGTCATTAATGACATGTTTAGTGCCTAATGGCTCAATTACAGTTAATGCTGCATCGAAAAAATCAATGTTAAGCAAAACTAAAATTTCAGTAAATGTTGGAAAGAAGAAAACAGTAAAATTAAAAAAAGCAAAATATAAAGTAGTATGGAAAATTATATCAGGAAAAAAGAATATATCAATAAAGAAAAAAGGAAAATATAAACAGAAAATACAGATTAAAGGTAAAAAAATTGGTAAAGCAAAAATAAAGGCTGTATATGGAAAGAAAAAATATATTCTTAAAGTGACAGTTAAGGGAAATAATAAAGAAAATATTTCTAAAAACGTAGAAACACCAAAGAATATAGAAACCACATCAAAAACTACGGTTCAAACAACAGAGAAATCTTCAACAGTATCTACAACCGAGGCAAGAGTAACAACAGTACCGACAACAGTAGAACCAACAACAGTAGTGCCAACAACAGTGGCATCAACAACGGTAATGCCAACAACAGCGATACCAACAACAGTGATGCCAACAACAATGGCACCGACAACAGTAGCACCAACAACAGTGGCATCAACAACGGTAATGCCAACAACAATGGCACCGACAACAGTAGTGCCAACAACAGTAGCACCAGCAACAGTGACACCAACAACAGTAGCATCAACAACAGCACCAATTATTCCGGACATGGAAGTAGATGAAAACATCAAAGCACCGGAAGGACTTGTATGGGCTGGGAATAAAGAATTACCATATTATTTTGCATGGGCTAAGGCAAGTGATGTAGATTCATATAATGTTTATGTAGATGGAAAATGTATTAAAAATGTGGTAGATGGAGCGGTTAACTTAGATGCCTCTGTATTTGAAAAAGGTTCAGGAGAATATACAATCTCAGTTGCAGCAGTAAAAGGCAATAAAAAATCTAATTCAACATCAATCAAGTATACTTATAATAAGGAAGGACAACATGTAACAACAGTGGCTCCAACAGAAAAAATAACAGAAGTTACAACAACTACACAAAAAGAGTTTTTTGAAGAGCCGGAAACAGAAGTTCATCCTAAGAACATAAATGTTGACAATTATATGAAGCAGATAGATACTTCAAGTTCAACTAGCATTAAAACAAGTGCAAATGAAGGAATGGAAAAACTTTTTGATGGAGATATAAATACAAAGTTATGTACATCAGATGGATTTCCACTAAGAATATCATGGCAGATGAAAAAGCCAATTATATTGAAAAAATATACATTAACAACAGCCAATGATAGTGAGACTTATTCTTATAGAAATCCAAAATCATGGCATTTGTATGGCTCAAATAATGGAACATCATGGACACAGATAGACACTGTAACAGATAGTGGAATTGAAGCAAAAAATTCAAAATCTTATACATATGAAACAGATATTCAGGAAAGTTATCAGTATTATTTAATACAGTTTGAAGGAAATGGAACAAATTATTATGGATTCCAGTTGGCAGAAATTTCACTTAATGGTGATGTGACAGATGTTGATAAGGAAATGGGAGAAGATTTATCTTCTTACTATGACAGCATTTTTGCAAGTGCTACAACTGCAAAAGGTAATGGTAATGAAACACCATTTAATTTATTTGATGGAAGTAAAGAATCAAAATTATTTGAATTTTCAAATCAGTTTAGCATTGCCTGGAAAATGAAACAGGATACAACATTATATACTTACAGTTTAACAACAGCTAATGATAATGAAGCATATAAGGGCAGAAATCCAAAATCATGGATATTATATGGATCATCAGATGGAACTAATTGGGAAAAAATTGACACTGTAAATAATAGTGGAATGGAAGATGTTAACTTTAAGACATACAATTACACAGTGGATAAGGTTGGTTCATATAGATATTACAAATTAGATGTTAAAGCGGGATATGGAAGTTCAGTACAGTTGTCAGAAATATCATTGAAAGGAGCCTATATAAGCCCAAGTAAATATGATATTTTGTTTACAGGCGATTGGAAAGATGTAACAGTAGATGGTTATTTGGAAGAACTTACAAAATTGTTCTACAACAGTTATCCAAGATTATACCAAAGATGGGGTAATGGAACAGAACCTACAACTATTACATTTAAGGCTGATAACAATTATGATGGCGTAGCATATTGTCAGGGAACTACAGTATGTGTTTCAACTAAGTACGCTAACAGTCATCCGAAAGATATAGGATTCTTCTCACATGAAATAACTCATTCAGTACAGCAATATAGTGGAAAACTTAATTATGGTGATGATGTAGCGTGGTGGACAGAAAATATGGCAAATTATGGAGGGTTCAGATACTTCCATTGGTCAAATCCTAAATATGTACAGGTTTATGAAGCTACGGATACATCACTTCAGGACTGGGGTTATGAACAGTACGGAAATAATAAATGGTTCTTTGCATATATGGACTCAAAGTATCCAACAAGAAAGAATGCAGATGGAACATTAAAATATGGACTTATTGATAGTATAAATAAATTAATTAAAGACAATAACACTGGAAGTACTTACACAGATGATCCTTATAATACAACAACACCATTTAATAATGTAGTAAAACAGATTACAGGTTATGATTGTATTGAGTCTTTAAGAAAGAGATATGTAGAAGAGTTGCAGCAGGGTACATGGACATTTAAAGGATTTGCTGATTATGAAGATAATTGGCTTACTGAAAATATTGACGGAATACCAAATCCTGAATATCCAATGGTTGGTGAGAAACTACATGGAAATAAAACAGCAACTCAGTTAAATAATACAGTTACAGAAGGAACAAATCTTTGTCTTGGAGGAAAAGTGTATGATTGCTCCGGATATATAAACGATAACGAGAATGCACAAAAATTAATAGATGGAGATTTAAATACAAAATGGTGTGCAACAAGTTCTAATGTAACTAGTGGTGAGTACAAATTAAATGGCGTAAAGCATTGGGTAAAAATTGATTTGGGTCAGGAAAAAGAGTTTAATACTTATACGCTTTACAATACAAGAAGTAAGGAAGGTTTTGGAAATACTACTGAATGGGAAGTTCTTGTATCCAACGATGGAAATGAATGGACATCAGTAGATTATCAACCGTCCAACAACAGTGCGATATCTTCATTTAATATAGGAAACCAAAAGGCAAGATATATAATGATTAAAATTTTTACACCTGATGATGGAGTTGGAACACTTAGATTATATGACTTCCAGTTATTTAACATAAAATAGTGTAAAAAGTAAAATTTTTAACCTTTTTTGTCAAAAAAATAGATTGCGAGAGAACAAAAATAAGTATATTCTTATGTAAGAAGAAACGAAAATTTCGTTTTTAGATTACAAAAAGGAGATTAAAATGAAAAAAGGAGCACTAAAAAAATCAATAGCATTATGTTGTTCGATTACAATGCTAGCAACAAGCATACCATTTACTGCAATAAACATAAAAGCGGCAACAGGAGATTTTTTTGATGAGAACAATTCGGTAATGATTGACAAAGGCGGATATAAGAAAGAAGTCTTTGGAGTTAGAACTGACGACTGGGGAGTAAACTGGACAGATAGAAAAGAATCATTACCTCCATCAAAGGTTTATTTAACTGACAATTATAAAGAGACAGTTGGAACTGTTCCAACAAATGACTGGGCAAGTTCAGTTGTATTTGACCAGTATTCAGAGTCATTGTATGCACATCCTCTTGCATATAGAGCTGCAAGTAATGGTATGCAGATGGCATCACCGGCTGTAGTAGATAGTACTTCTTATGTTGACGGTGAACCAACAGTAGAAAGTTTATTAAATGATGATACAGTAGAAATGGTTGTTGGTGGTGAAAATTTTTCAGCTAAAGATGCTAAGGTGGATAAAACAACAGATTGGAGTTATGAAATTGTAATGGCAGATAATGCAGGCAATAGTTCAATGCGTTCAATTATTGCAAAGGGAACTCCATATGCCTATTATACATTTGATAATGTTACACCAACAATTTCACTTGGTGCAGGTGCAACAGACTTTACAATAGTAAAAAATACAACATCTTCAAATATAATCGGTGTAAGTTTAAAAAATAAAAAAGATGGAAAAATACATTATTACATGTTAGCAGCACCATCAGGTACAACATGGATTAATGCAGGTGGAAAACTTACAGCAAAGATGCCTTCAGGAAAAAACTATATGTCTGTAGCAATACTTCCTGATGGAAGCAATGAAGCATTTTCTTTATATGAAAAATATGCATTTAAATTTATTACAGATACAAAGGTACAGTGGGAATATTTAAAGAATTCTTCTAAGGTCGTTACTAAATATAATGTAACAACAAAGAATATGGAGAATGAAAGCACAGGTGGAGATACTATTATGGCACTATATCCTCATCAGTGGCGTTATTCTAATTCTAAGTATACTAACTATACATACAACACAATTCGTGGAACAATGAAAACGATTGTTGGAACAAGTTATGTAACTGAAATGCAATACAACGGAATTTTATCTTCATTGCCGGTTACAACTGACGAAAATACAATTGGAAATATTAAGCAGCAGTTAGGATATCTTTATGATTATAGAAAAAACAAAGAAGATCCTAAGTGGATTTGCAATTTGGAAGGTCAGTATGGTGGATTTGACACATATTGGATAGGAAAGAATCTTAATACATTATCAGATGCAATATGGCTTTCAGGTCAGCTAGATGGTGATGATGCGGATATGAAGAATATAACAAATGAAATGGTAGAAGGAGTAGAAAACTATCTTGAATTCTGGTTTGATCCATATCAGGCATATATAAGTGGTGATTACAAGGATAGCTATTTCTATTATGATGAAAATTATGGAACATTAATAGGCTATCCATCATCATATGATTCAGACAAGCAGGTTAACGACCATCATTTCCATTATGGATATTGGATTAAGGCAGCTGCAGCAGTTGCAATGAAAGATCCACAGTGGGCTAAAGAATGGGGCGGAATGGTTTATGAGATGATTGGTGATATTGCTAATGTTAATCGTGACGGAAAAGGTTATAATGCCAACAGTCCTACTAAGTATCCATTCCTTAGAAACTTTGATATTTATGAAGGTCATTCATGGGCATCAGGTGTGTCTAATTATGAATATGATGAGAATGGAGAGTTAGTTGACAAGAAGGGTGGTCTTTCAGGTGGAAATAACCAGGAATCATCATCTGAGGCAATTAATGCATGGGCATCATTAATCTTATGGGGAGAAGCAGTTGGAAATACTACAATTAGAGATGCGGGTATTTACATGTATACAACTGAAATAGCTGCAATTGAAGACTATTATTATGATGTACATAATGAAATTTTCACAGAAAAATATAAAGATGCAGGTAATTATAATATTCAGACAGTTACAAGATTATTTGGTGGTCGCTATGATCATACAGCATGGTGGACAGAAAACTCTATTGAAGTAACTACAATTACAATGTTACCAATTTCAGGGGCAACACTTTATATGGGAAAATATAAGGATAAAGTCAAAAACGTTGTAGACAGTATAGATGAAAACAGTAATCAGTGGAAACATTTTGTTTCTAATAAAGAACAGATTTGCAATAATTTCAATAAAGTTGACATGCTTACAGATCCAAAGACTAATCAGGATGTAGTAGCAGAGTATTATGCTTATTATGATCCGGATGGTGCCCTTGCAAGATGGGATATGAGTGATAGCGGAAAAGTTGAAAATGGTGAATCAAGGGCACATACTCTTTCATATATAACATCATTACAGAAGTATGGAAATCAGGATTTTTCCATTACAGGCAGTGAGCCACTTTCACTAGTATTGAGCAAGGATGGAAACAAAACATATGTTGCGGAAAATCATACTGATGAAGTAAAGAGAGTATATTTTACAGATAATACATATGTTGATGTACCAGCTAATTCAAGCTATGTTGGACCAAAAACAGGAAACGGTTCAAATCCAAATGTTGATGAAAGTGAATTGCTAGGAAATACTTCAAAAGTTAACGTGGAAATATATCTTGAAAATTATGAGGGAACCGGATACGAAAAGCAGGAAAAACAGGTTAGCGTAAAAGAGGGAACTACAAGTTATACGTATGAACCAGAGAACATTACGGGATTTACATATGATAATGGAAATAGCAATAATATACTTACAACGGTTGTAAAAGAAGACAATACAGCTACGGTTAAGGTATATTATAAACGTAATAGCTATACAATTCAGTATGAATTAAACGATGGAACAAACAATGATGCAAACCCTAACGGTTATAGATTCGGAAGTTCAATAAAACTTAATAATCCAACGAGAGAAGGTTATAAGTTCCTTGGTTGGTATACAGATGATAAGTATCAGAATCAGATAACGGAAATAACAGATTCTACAGCAGAAAATTTAGTACTGTATGCAAAGTTCCTTGATGAGTCAACTATATCCGAGTATACGGTAGAGTATTATAAACAGAAAGAAGACGAAAGCGGATATGACCTTGTAACTGAAGATACTAAGAGAATAGAAGCTATAATCGGTACAGAGGTTTCTGCAGAGGAAAAGGAGTATGATGGTTATATTCTTAGCGACAACTCAGTGACTAAGGGAACAGTAATAGCAGAAGGAAAATTAGTTCTTCGCCTATATTATGATATTAAAAAAAGCCCTGAATCAAGAATACAAAGAGGAGCATATGTTGATGAAAATGGAAAGTTAAATTTCATTGCAAAAGATGATGTCAACAGTGCAATTGTATATTATGAAATACTTAATGGAAAAACAGAGGCAGAAGCTTTTTATAAGCAGGCAGTAGAAACAAATGGTGGAAATTGTCCAGGATATCCAATGAATAAGACAGATATTGGATTTAAAAAAATTGTTGATCAGGAAGTGACAGGCGAGCAGTATGTAGTATTTAGATTCAATATTAATGACAAAGAATTAACGGATTGGGTTATTTCAAAAATATCTGATGTTGAAAAAGTGTCAGCTGAGACAAAACCAGCGCCAACAACAACGGTAGCGCCAACAACAATGGTAGCCCCAACAACAGTATCTCCGGAAGTAGATCCAAGTGTTGATGAAAGTATTAAGACACCGGAAGGGCTTGTATGGGCAGGAAATGCACAGTTACCATACTATTTTGCGTGGGCAAGAGCAGATGGAGCAGATTCATATAATGTTTATGTTAATGGAGTTTGCGTTAAAAATGTAGTTGATGGAAATGTTAATTTAGATTACACAGCATTTACAAAAGGATCAGGAGAATATGAAATAGGTGTTGCAACAGTAAAAGGAAACAAACGCTCAAGAATAACATCTATTATGTATAACTATGTTGATGATGGAAATCACCCAACAACAACGTTAGCACCAACAACAGTAGCACCAACAACAGTAGCGCCAACAACAACGGCAGCGCCAACAACAACGGCAGCTCCAACAACAACGGCAGCGCCAACAACAGAAGCACCAACAACAACGAAAGATACAGAACAGGAAACAACTACAAATAATGGTGCAGTAATATCTGTGGAAACATCAAGCACTTACAAAACAGCTGAACAGATGGAAAAAGAAATTCTGGAAAAGAAGGATGATAAGGATTTTGCAAATTCTACATTTGCAAAACTTAGTGTTAGAGTAAAGAAAACAACTAAGAAGTCAGTTAAGCTTGTTTGGAAGAAGATGTCCGGAGCAACAAAGTATGTTATATATGGAGCTAAATGTGGCACATCGTATAAGAAGATTAAAGAAGTAAGCAAGAAGACATTTACAGCTAATAAATTAAAGAAAGGTAAATATTACAAATATCTTGTAGTTGCACAGAATGATAAAGGTGAGGTCTTGGCTACATCAAAATTGATTCATGTAGCAACTAAAGGTGGAAAAGTAGGAAATTGTAAATCTTTAAAATTAAATAAGACTAAAGTAAAACTTTTACTTGGGAAAAAATTCAAGATTAAAGTAAAACAGATTGCAGACAGCAAAAATGTTAAGATTAAAAAACATAGAAAGGTAAGTTTCGAATCAAGTAATCCTGAAATAGCTACAGTGTCAAAGCGTGGTAAAATAACAGCTCTAAAGAGAGGTAAGTGCACAATTTATGCATATGCACAAAATGGTGTTTACAAGAAAGTAAAAGTTACAATTAAGTAAAAATACAATATATACACTTCTCAGAGGAGAGTCTGGCATGCCAGGCTCTCCCTTTCTGTTATTTATAAGGATATGTTGAGTATTTTTAAACAAAAAGGTAGATATTTTTACCAATCAGATTTCTTAGTAAAAATTTTAACCTTTTTAAGTCAAAAAAATCAATTGAGACGTTTCAAATAAATTAGTAATATATAATTAACAAGATAAGTACGGAAAAGAAAAAATTATCTAAAAAAAAAAGAAAAAATTTCAATGTCTGGTTTTAAGTTGTACAACCTGAAAAGATAGGCTATAGTTGAGTATAGAAGGATACGGATTTACAAAAAAATTATGGAGCAGAAAAAAGTTGAAAAAAATTATAAAATATTGGAAAAAATCCAAAATAAGAACACAGATTATATTTACATATATATTAATTTTGCTACTATCATTTGTTATGACGTTTTCAATGATATGGGCTGTTAATAATAAGTATACTAAGGAAGAAATCGGAAAAGCAGGTGTTCAGACAGTTAGCGCACTTCATGGAAACTTAGCATTAGTGTTTGAAAATGTTACGCAGCTTTCTACGTATCTATATTTTGATGATATTGTACAGGATTCTCTAAGACAAATTAATTCAGCTAATATTGATTTAAATTATCAGAAGAACATAACTAAAAGTCTTTTTAACATGATTTTATCAGGAGATTATGTTTCGGGAGTATATATATTTGATCAATATAATAATTGTTACAGTTCATATAAAAGAACACCAAGAAAAGTTAATAAGTACATCCAGGGAGCTGACTGGTATAAGAAAATGCAAAGTGCCGGTGGCAATGGATTTTTTTATAAGGGAAGTGATGGCACAATAGAATACTATGAAAATAATAACTATTTGTGTTATGTAAGGCAGATTTTAGACAAAAAAGATTATAAGCCTTTAGCAACACTACTTATTACTTTTGATAATACTGTTCTTCAGGGATATTTTAATCAGGTAAGTGAAGATTCAAAGAATCAGTTTTATATTATTGATTCAAAAGGAAATTATGTAATAAAACCTCAGGAGGAAAAAAGAGATTTCAAAAAGTATACGAAAGTAGCAGAAAATATTAATGAAGGATACAAAGAAGTAAAAAATAATGGAGAAGAGTGTATTGTAGCCTGTCAGGATATGGGAATACAGGATTGGAAACTGGTAGGAGTTTTTTCAATGGACGATATTACATCTTTGGCACCGTATTATTCAACGATTATTGCAATAATTATGGGAATTAATATTATTTTTGTATTTTTGTGTTCCACGCTACTTACGTATCTTATTTTTAAACCTTTAAGAAAAATAGAAAATCATATGCAGATAGTAGAAAATGGGGAATTTATTACAATGCCTGTGGATGACTATGATAACGAAATAACAAATTTAAGAAAAGTTTTCAATCATATGATTTTATCAGTTAAGGCATTAATGAAGAGAGTAAAGGATGAGGAAAGAATAATTGCAAAAGGAAAGTTAGACATAATTTACGCTCAGATAAATCCTCATTTTTTGTATAATACTTTAGATGCAATTTCGGCATTGGCTTTAATGGAAGAGAATGAAAAATGCTTTCAGATGATACAGGCATTGGGTAACTTTTACAAAAATAGTTTAAACAGTGGACTGGATTATATAAGCGTGGAAGATGAAATCGGTTGTATTGAAAGCTACATTACAATTTTAAACACCAGATATGAAAACCAGATTGCAATTAGCTATGATATAGAAGATGCTGTAAAACATGAAAAAGTGCTTAAATTACTGTTACAACCGCTGGTAGAAAATGCTGTACATCATGGCTTAAATGGTGAAGGAGGTAATATTGAAATTAAGGTATTTGAGCAGGAAGATGAAATAATTTTCATAGTATCAGATGATGGAGTGGGAATGAGTGATGAAAAAATAGAAGATATACTTGCAGGAAGAACAGTTACCGGAAAGTCAGGATTTGGTTTATATAGTTTAATACAGAGAATTCGTCTTACATACGGAATAGAAAATCCTGTAATTATACAAAGTGAAGTTGGTGTAGGAACGGAGATAATTGTCACAATCAAAAAGATTAAAATGGAGAAATAACATATGTTAAATGTATTATTGGTTGACGATGAAAAGTTAGAAAGAGTTTTAATCCGTAAAGGATATAATTGGGAAGAGAACGGTTTTAATATTGTAGGAGAGGCTGCATCAGGAGAGGATGCCTTGGAATATATAAACTACCACAATGTTGATATTGTAATTACGGATATTAATATGCCTGGAATGGACGGATTGCAGTTTACGGAAAAATTGCTGCAAAAAAATCCTAAATGCAGGGTAGTAATTGTAACCGGATTTCGTGAATTTGAATATGCAAGAAAAGCAATTAAGCTTGGAGTTGACGAGTTTCTTTTAAAGCCTGTCAACATAAAAGAAATAAGTGAAGTTATGACTAAAATTAAAACTGAAATAGCAAAAGTCAATGAAGAGGAATCAAAAGTGGCAAAGCTTAAAGAAAGTGCGGAAAAAAATTACGATATATTAAGGGAGAGCTTTCTTCTTAGATTAGTAGAAAATCGTATAGGAGAAGAGGAAGCTACAAAAAAATTGGAAACATATAATTGCAGTGATTTAGTTGATGGATGTGTTTGCATAAATGTAAAAATCAAAGATGCCCAAGAAAATCAAAATTATAAAAAAGTGTATGAATTTATACAAAAGCAAAATAATGAGAATAGCCTTTCTTTTATACATTTTATGCATAATATTGTAATGTTTTTCACAAAAACAGACGTAAGTAAATGCATTGATTACGCTAATGATTTGCATAATAAATTAAACAATATGGGAATAACGGCAACTATTGGTGTTAGTGAAAAAAACAGTGAATTTAATGGAATACCGGCAGCATATGGTCAGGCAAACAAAGCTATAGGTGTTTCTGTATTATTAGGCAGAAATAAGGTTGTTACCTTTTCTGAGTATCAGGAAATAATGAAGAAAAACAGTTCAAAAAAGGAAATAGACTGGGATGAATTTTCAGATGCAATAATTAATTGTAGAAGAGAAGAAGTACTAAAATACGTTTCTGATTACACAGAAATAATTAAAGCAGAAAAAATACCTGATGAGGAATATCTTAAATTAATGGCAATGACAATAATCCTAAGGGCAAGCTCTACATTAAACAAATATGGAACAAACATATATCAATTAGTAAGTGAGGAAGAAGTTTTCCAAAATGTTAGGGAAATAAGAACCATAGATGATACATCGGAGTGTGTTATAAAATACATTAAACAGGTTTGTGATTATCATGAAAAAAAGCGTTCAGGTAAGAGAACAAATGTAATAAAAGATGCACTGGATTACGTTAACAGAAATCTGTATAACCCGGAACTTTCACTTAAAAAGGTCGCCTCCGATTTATACATAAATGACAGTTACCTAAGTAGGGAATTTAAGAAAACATATGGTGTAAGTTTTATTGAATATATTTCCCGGAAAAGAATAGAAGCAAGCAAAAAAATTCTTAAGGAGACGGATCTTAAAGTGTATGAGGTGGCGGAAAAAATAGGGTTTAAAGACTCCCACTATTTCTGTATTTGCTTTAAAAAGCAGACAGGACAAACGGTAAAAGAATATAGAGTATAGTGTAAAAAAAAGGTTAGAAATTTTAGTAAAATTTTTAACCTTTTTTGGTCAAAATATTAAATTGAGATAGGTGTTGTACTAAAGTATACTTTCAGTATAAAAATTCGAGGAGGAAACAAAATGAGAAAGAATTTCTTTAAGAAAGTGTTAACGGTTACGTTAGCATCAACAATGGCATTCTCTATGGCAGGATGCGGAAACAGTGATAGTAAGAGTGAGGGAAAAAAGGATGACGGAACTATCACATTAAATGTATGGCACCAGTGGTCAAATGACACAAATGAACTTAAGGGTAGATATGAGGAAGCAGTTAAGGCTTACCAAAAAGATAATCCTAATGTAAAAATCAAAACAGAAACATTGGATACTGAAGCATACAAGACAAAGATTAATGCAGAGTTTGCAGGAGATGCAAAGGGCATTGATGTATTCTACTGGTGGGGTGCAGGTACAGCTAAGAAATTAGTTGACGCAGGAAAAGTAATGGCATTAGATGATTACTTAACAGATGATGTTAAATCAAGAATGGTGGAAGGTTCAACATCAGCATTTGAATATGATGGAAAATTATATTCAACGCCAATGTTCTCATGGTATATGACATTATTCTGCAACAAAACATTATTTAACAAGGCAGGTGCTAAGCTTCCTGAAACATATGATGAATTAGTAGATGCAGTTAAGAAATTAAAAACTCTTGACGGCGTTACACCATTAGCAGCAGGTGCAAAGGACGGATGGAATGCAGCTTTTGTATACCAGGCATTAGCTTTGAGAGAAGTAGGAGCTACAGGTGTTAATGAAATGCTATCAGGTAAAAAAGAATTTGGTGACGAGGGATATAAGAAGGCAGCACAGAAAGTATCAGACTTATACAAATTAGGAGCTTTTGGAGAAAATCCATTAGAGCAGGGAAATGATGACGCCAATGCAGCATTTGAAAACGGCAAGGCAGCAATGAGAATTATGGGAAGCTGGTTTGCGAACAACGTATATACAGATGAAGCAGCAACAATTAACCCTGAAGAAGTTGTAGCATTAAAGATTCCTATGATTTCTGACGGAAATGGAGAATCAACAGATTACTGTGGTGGTTATGTTGAATCATTCTGGGTAAACAATAATACTAAGTACAAAGAAGAAGCAGCAAAATTCTGTATTTACATTAATGAAAAAATGGGTGTTGCATCATACGAAACAGGTTCAGGATTCAGTGGATGGACAACAAAAGCTGATGAAAGTAAGTTAAATCCATTATTCATTCAGATTAAAGATTTATTGGCAGAAGGAAAACAGGGTGTTCTTGCATGGGATACATCTTTAGAAGCAGAACCTGCAGCAGTTCATAACGAACAGGTACAGACATTATTTGCAGATGGCGCAGATATAAATGAATTTATTGATGAACATAAAGCGGCAATCAACGGCAAATAAGAAGTAAGAGGTGGGTAGTGTTATGGAAAAAATGCTTGGAAATAAAAAATACATATTGATTTTCATATTACCGGCGCTACTTTTATTTTTAGGATTTACTCTAATCCCATTGATAACATCAGGAGTATATAGCTTTTTTGAATACAATGGGATTGGAAGTAAAACATTTATTGGAATAAAAAACTATATTGAATTATTTACTTCCGACAGATATTTTCCACAGGCGGTAAAAAATTCATTAATATTAGTGGCAGCATCATTATTTATTCAGTTACCAATATCATTAATATTAGCCTTGATATTATCAAAAGGTGTAAAAGGGGATAACTTTTTTAGAACTATATATTTTATACCTGTTGTAATTTCAAGTATGGTTATTGGACAATTATGGCTTAAAATGTTTAACAGTGATTATGGTGTAATAAATACTGTAATAAGATATTTTGTACCGGAATATGAACACTCATGGCTTACAAAAAATGCATTTATGACCGTGTTAATTCCATCTGTATGGCAATATATAGGTTATCACATGATTATTTTTTACGCAGGAATTAAATCAATTTCAACAGATTACTATGAAGCTGCACAGATTGATGGAGCATCAACATGGCAGGTTTATAGAAAAATCACGTTACCTCTGCTGGTTCCTGTAATAAAGACTTGTGTAATCTTTGCAATTACAGGTTCACTTAGAGCCTTTGATTTAGTATATGTAATGACAGGTGGTGGACCAAATCATATAAGTGAGGTTCCGGCAACATTAATGTATAACAATTTGTTTAGAAAAGGATTATATGGTTATGGAAGTGCTCAGGCATTTTTTATAGTAATCGAATGTTTAATATTTACATTTATTGTAAACAGATTGTTTAAAAAAGCAGAACAAAATGTTTCAGCAGTATAGGAGGGTACAATGAAGAAGAAAAATATTATAGGCAAGATAAAATTTATAGTGTTGCTTTTAATTGCTTTGACTCAGTTGTTTCCCTTATACTGGCTTATAACTTTTTCATTAAAAAGCAATACGGAAATATTTGGCGAGAATGTAATAGGACTTCCAAAAGTTTGGAGATGGGATAATTATATAACAGCATTAAGTTCATCTAACTTAATTCGTTATTTCCTTAATTCAGTTTTTTATTCTGTAGTTACCGTTGTTGTGGCAGGAATAATATCTTCAATGGCAGCATACGCCATTGCCAGAATGACATGGAAACTAAAGAATGCTGTTTATGGATTATTTATGATAGGAATAATGATACCTGCTCAGGCAGCATTACTTCCATTATTCCAGATTCTTGACACCCTTGGGTTAAAGGGAGGTTATCTTGGACTAATTATTCCATATATAGCAGGAGCTTTGCCAATGAGTATTATGATATTAGTTGGTTTCTATAGAGGAATACCAAGAGAAATGGAAGAAGCCGCATATATTGACGGCTGTGGAATATTTAAATGTTTTATTCAAATAATATTCCCAATGGTTAAGCCGGCTATTGCCACAGCTTCAATATTTACATTTCTTGGAACATGGAATGAATTAATGTTAGCCAATACTTTTGTTGACAGTGACCAGTATAGAACACTTCCAGTAGGAATAATGTCACTTGCAGGTCAGTATTCAACAGAATGGGGATTAATAGGAGCAGGTATGGTTATAGCAACATTACCTACTATCATTATTTATTTCTTTTTAAGCAAACAGGTACAGGAGAGTCTTGTAGTTGGAGCAGTAAAAGGATAAAAATCATAATTTGTTGAGAAAAGAGTTGGGGAGCCCGGCTCTTTTTTCTTTGTATATTGTAATGTATGGTATATAATATTATTAGAATTAAAAAAAGTATTGACCTTCCACCTTATGGAAGCTGTATAAATAAGGTGTATCGATACAGTTATAAGTGAATCGGGTTATTAAAAACAAGAAGATGGAGGCTATCTGGTGAAGATTAAACAGGTTGAAGAACTAGTTGGAATAACAAGCAAAAATATTAGATTTTATGAAAGTCAGGGATTACTTACACCTGAAAGAGCTGATAATGGTTACAGAGAATACCATCAGGATAATATAGAAGTTTTGAAAAAAATAAAACTTTTAAGAAAAATCGGAATATCAGTAGAAGACATAAAATCAGTATTAAATGACAATGTTACTTTGGAAAATTGTTTGGAAAAATATTTAGATGTTTTGGAAAAACAAAAATCTAACCTTACCAATATGTATAATCTTACCGAAGAAATCATAAATCAGAAATGTGAACTTAATAATCTGAAAACAGATGAATGGCTTGAGAAGATGGAAAACATGGAGAAGGAGGGCATAAATTTTGTGAACATTAGCAAAATTGACATCCACATGAAGAAGAAAATGGGAGCAATAATCGGAGGAGCAGTAATGATAGTATTTATGCTATTTCTTATTGGAATGTTCCTGTGGGGAAATAGTGTTGATCCAATTCCTTTAGGACTTTTGATAGTTTTAGTAGCAATTCCGGTTGTTATCATTGTATGTATCATTGGTGTTTTAATAGGCAGAATAAGAGAAATAGATGGAGGAGAAGAAGATGAAGCTGCTAAGTATTGATTATATTCCGGGAACGGAAATAGAAGCATTGGGTATGGTAAAAGGAACAGTTGTTCAGACCAAAAATGTAGGTCGTGATTTTATGGCAGGAATGAAAACACTTGTAGGTGGAGAAATCGTAGGTTATACGGAAATGTTAAATGAGGCAAGACAGATTGCTGTTAAGAGAATGGTTGATGAGGCAAAAGAACTGGACGCAGATGCAGTAATTGGTGTAAAATATGGTTCATCACAGGTAATGAGTGGAGCAGCAGAAGTGATTGCCTATGGTACTGCTGTAAAAATTATAGACAATTAATTTGTTTATAAAAGAAATAAATGCTTACAAGGCATAGACTATGATTTAATATAGGTAGTAGTCATAATTGAATAAAAGAGATATAATAAACGTGCAAGGTCAGAGATAGGCTTTGCACGTAATTTTAGGTTTTCCAATTTGGTGGTACGTTGCATTTTATGCAGGTTGGCCAAAAGCTTGGGCAGTATTTAATTTGTCAAAAGAAGAATATGGAAAATTAAATAATTAAATATGATAGGGCGCAATTTGCGCTACGGTCGGACATCCATAATCCATTTATTCTGTGATTGTGGATGTTTTTTGATTAATAAGAAATTTAAATAGGGAACTTTTTGAAAGAAAAACAACAAAAAAGTTCCCTAAAAATAAGGAGACAAAAAAGATGGAAAATGTTTTATTTGAAAAGACACCGGTTCCAAAAGCCTATATGAAGCTTGCTTTGCCGGTAGTATTTAGTATGATGGTTTCACTGATTTACAACATGGTGGATACATATTTTATAGCCTTAACAGGTGTGCAGGAACTTGTGGCAGGAGTATCTCTTGTTGTTCCTGTGTTTACCTTGATGATAGCTTTTGGTGACATATTTGGACTAGGCGGAAGCTCACTGATTTCACGACTTTTTGGAGAAAAAAGATTGGAAGAGGCAAAAAGAGTCAGTGCGTTTTGCATATGGGGAGCTATTGGATTTGGAATATTTGTAAGCATAGTGCTTATGGTTTTTAAAACGCCGATTCTTCATATTTTGGGAACAGATGACGGCACTTTCCAATATGCAAGTGACTATTATACATGGATTGCAATAGGTGCCACATCAATTATTTTTGGACTTGTGCCAAGTAATATATTAAGAACAGAGGGACTTGCAACTCAGGCAATGATAGGTTCAATGGTAGGTTCAGTTGCCAACATAATACTTGATCCAATATTTATTTTTGGATTAAAGCAGGGTGCAGCAGGTGCCGCAATTGCAACGGTTCTTGGAAATTTGATTGCGGATATCTACTATGTTTATGTAACGATTAAAAAAACTAACAGATTGTCAGTGTCAATTGGCGATGCAAAGATTTCAACTTCAATGATTAGAAACGTTCTTATTATAGGAATACCGGCATCAATCACAAATATAATGCAAAGTTTTATGGTAATGACAACAAATCATTATCTTCTTCCATATGGAAATGACAAAATTGCAGCTATGGGAATTGCTTTAAAGGTAAATATGATTACTGCACTGATTTTGGTAGGTTTTGCCTTCGGCGGACAGCCATTAATTGGTTATAACTATGGTTCAAAGAACAATAAGCGTTTAAAAGAAATACTAAAATTTGCATATTTGTTTGAAATGGGATTAGGATTAGTCTTTACTATAATAATGAGTGTATTTGCACCATTAATAATAAGCGTGTTTATGAAGCAGTCGGATATTGTATCAAACGGTGCAACAATGCTTAGATTCCAGCAGTTGGGAATGACTTTTATGGCAGTTACATTAGTTTCAACCTGCGTATGCCAGTCAGTAGGCAGTGCGCTTGGAGCATTTATTTTATCAATAAGCCGTCAGGGAGTAGTGTACGTATTGGCACTGGCAGTAATGTCAAATGTGGTAGGTTACAACGGAATACTTGTATCACAGGCGTGCTCAGATGTAATAACTGCGGTTATAGCAATAAGCATTATATTTAAGATAATTAATAAGAAGTAGAAGTATAAAGAAACTAATTAATAATTGACTGAGCTGAATGCAAGGGTCAGCTATAACTTAAAACTTGTTTAAGTAATATGATGTAAATAAGTTGACAACAAACTTATTTAAGTAATATGATATAAATAAGTTGAGGTGACAAAATATGGAATATAATTTTAAAGAAGATTTGAAATCAATTAGGGAGATATTGGGATTAACACAATCTCAGATTGCCGAAAAAATTGGTGTTGAACAGATTACTATTTCGCGTAATGAGATGGGTAAAACTACTCCATCTGATAAATTGCTAGAGTATGTGTATGAATTTGCTTTTAAGAATAATATTAAACTTAATAGGCTTAAAGAAATGTTCTATATAGAACATATGGATAAGAATCATAAGCTTTTATTTCATGGAGCGAAGAGCAGGATAGAAGGAAAGTTGGATATACATAAAAGCAGAACGAATAATGATTTGGGACAGGGCTTTTATACAGGTGAGAGATACGAACAGGCGATATCATTTATTTCAGGTTTTGAAAAGTCAAGTGTGTATATTTTTGATTTTAAGGAAGAAGGTTTAAAAGGGAAAAAATATAATGTGAATCAGGAATGGATGATGACTATAGCTTATTATCGTGGCGCTTTAGAGGAATATGAAAATCATCCCATAATAAAAAAGCTAATAGAAAAATCCTGTGACTGTGATTATATCATAGCTCCCATTGCGGATAATAGAATGTTCCAGATTATTAACTCATTTATTATGGGAGAAATAACTGATGAGCAGTGTAAGCACTGTCTGGCGGCTACCAATTTAGGTTATCAGTGTGTATTTAAAAGTGACAAAGCTATCAAAAGCCTTAAAATGTTGGAACGTTGTTATATTTCGGAAAAAGAAAAGGAATACTATAAGAAAATGAGAAATTCGGATGCTAAGCTTGGAGATGATAAAGTCAAATTAGCCAGAATTAAATATAGAGGAAAAGGTCGTTATATAGATGAAATTCTGAAATAAAAAGGATTGTAAGGAGCAGTTATTATATGAGAAAATTTGACAAAGATGGTTTAATATTATGTGAAATGCAAGGACAAGTATTTGAAATGTCAATTGAAACGACGTCTACAAGTTCAGAAATATTTATAAGAAGGTTTATGCAAAGTATAATTGCAAAAAGTTTAGACAGTGGAGATATTTTGCAGACTAATATTCAACCAAAAGATATTTTTGAAAGAATAGTTGAACAGTATGGAGAGTCAAAGTATGGTTCGGTAAAGTATTCTCCTAATGAAATGTACTGGATAGGGTATATTTACCGCTATTTTTCATACACATATGAAAAATCATCATCTCAGGTTTATAAAATCATAAAACCAAAAGAATTACGGAAATTATTTTTTGCTTATCATACAATGGATCCAAGTCAGGCAATAGAAAGAATTTTGGAGGCAAAAGGATATCCGATTAATGAAGAGGAAGAATTAAAAAGACAATACGAAATATTTCGTAGAATCCGTAAAGGCAATTAATAGTGTATGTTATTTTAAAACTCCAAAATCTGGATTGTTGACAACAGAAATAACCTATGCTAGACCATTCAAGGTTAGAAGAAATTAACTTGAGTAAGTTATACATAATTATAAAATGAAAATATATACAAAGGTGCTATAGATGAAAAAAATAATTATATTATTAATATGTGCGATTTTACTATGTGGATGTGGAAATGATAACATGGTAAAATCTCAGAAGACAACACAGAATAATGAGCAGAAGTACACAAGCGAACTTTTTGCAATGGACACATATATGGAAATAACAGCATATGGTGACAATGCAAAAGAAGCAGTAGCAAAGGCTTCTGCCAGAATAAATGAATTAGACGGAATGCTTTCTACAGGAAACAGCGACAGTGAAGTTAGCAAATTAAACAGTGAGAAAGAGCTTAAGTTGTCGGAAGATGTTGGAAACATAATGGAGCGTTCTTTGGAAATATCTGAAAGTACAGGCGGTGTTTTTAATCCTGCAATATATCCAATTATGCAGTTATGGGGTTTTGATACAAAGAATTATAAAGTTCCTAATAAAAAAGAACTGGAAAGTACATTAAAAAATATCAATGAATCAAAAATCAAATATGATTCAAAAACAAGAGTGGCAAAACTAGATAAAAAAATGAAAATTGATTTTGGCGGAATTGCTAAAGGATATACTTCATCGGAAGTTATGAAAGTTTTTAAGAATAACGGAATTAAAAGCGGTCTGGTTAGTCTTGGTGGAAATGTTCAGGCGCTTGGAGCCAAGCCTGACGGAAGCAAGTGGAAAGTTGCAGTGCAGAATCCAGATAGTGATGAAAGCTATATAGGAGTTCTTGAAATTGCAGGCAAGGCAGTTATTACTTCAGGTGGCTATGAGCGTTATTTTGAAAAAGACGGAAAAACATATCACCACATAATTGATCCGGCTACAGGGTATCCGGCAGATTCAGGACTTAAATCAGTTACAATTATTAGCTCTGATGGAACTTTGGCAGACGGATTATCAACATCATTATTTATTATGGGTATTGACAAGGCTAAGGAATATTGGAGGGCCAATAGCGATAAGTTTGACGCAATACTGTTAACTAACGACAACAAGCAATATGTAACAGAAGGAATTTATAGTGATTATTCTACGGACTATCCGGTAGAAAAAATAAAAAAGGAAAATCATAATGAATAACTTGAAATTGACGAAAAAGAAAGATTTAATTTTGGCAGCAGTTATTATTGTAATTGCCATTGTCATGTATATTATAATGAATCAGATGCAGTCGGATAACGGTGAAATAGTAAAAATAACCGTAGACGGAAATGTATATGGAACTTATTCATTGACAAAGAATCAGGAAATAGAGATAAAAACTGATAAAGGTAAAAATATAGTTTGGATTCACGATAATTGTGTGGAAATGAAAGAAGCAGATTGTCCTGATAAATATTGTGTTAAGCAGGGAAAAATAACAAAGACCAGACAAAATATTGTATGTCTGCCACACAAGATTGTTGTGGAAATTGCAGTATCAGACAATACAAAAGGTAATGAGGCAGATGTTATTGCAAAATAGGAGTTTGTAGCAATTTCAAAAGAGAAGAGAGAAAAGATGAGTACAAAGAAAATAGCAAATATAGCAATGCTTGTTGCTCTTGCAATAATTTTTAGTTATGTAGAGGTTTTAATACCAATTAATATAGGAATCCCTGGTGTAAAGCTGGGACTGGCTAACCTTGTGATAGTCATTGCATTGTATAGCTTAGATATGGGGGACGTATGGCTAATATCATTGGTAAGAATAGTTCTTGTAGGATTTATGTTTGGCAGTTTAATGTCAATTGCCTATAGCCTTGCCGGTGCCATAGTAAGTCTTATTGCAATGATGATAATTAAAAAAACAGATTTTTTTGGAATTATGGGAGTTAGTATTATAGGGGCAGTATGTCACAATATGGCACAGATAGCCGTTGCAGCATTTGTAGTAAAAAACAACGGCATTTACTACTATGTTCCAATGCTTCTTATAGCAGGAGTAATTACAGGTGGGATTATAGGAGTAGTTTCCCGTAGAGTAT
>OLOK01000755.1_pt1 | contig 30505 bp, 30 predicted proteins | sample 1672591 | NCBI WGS metagenome assembly OLOK01 (sample SAMEA3136703, study PRJEB25190) | human gut metagenome | biome: human gut; feature: human-associated habitat; material: faeces | place: Austria | collected 2013 | reverse complement strand
TCTATGAAGTTAAAAATGAAAAAATGGCTAAACATTTAATAGAAAGAAGAAAACGCCAAGAAAGAGAAAAATCATTAAACTTAGATAATAAAGTTACTTTAACAAACTTATTTGAAAAAATGGAAAATGAAAACCTAAAACAATTAAATATTATTGTGAAAGCAGATGTACAAGGTACTGCACAAGCAGTAAAACAATCATTAGAAAAATTATCAAATGAAGAAGTAAAGGTTAAAGTAATTCATGCTATTGCAGGAGGAGTTACAGAATCTGATGTTCAACTTGCAAAAGCTGCAAAAGCAATTATTATAGCATTTAATGTTAGACCAGTGGGTACAGCTAAAGAAATGGCAGATAAAGAAGAAGTTGAAATTAAGCAATATTCTGTTATTTACCAAGCAATAGAAGATGTTGAAGCTGCAATGAAGGGAATGCTTGATCCAATCTTTGAAGAAAAAGTAATTGGTAATGCCGAAGTCAGACAAACATTTAAAGTTTCAAGTATTGGAACAATTGCTGGATGTTATGTTCTAGATGGAAAAATAGAAAGAAATGCTGGAGTGAGAATTATACGTGATAGTGTAGTTATACATGAAGGTAAACTTGCATCATTAAAACGTTTTAAAGATGATGTAAAGGAAGTTGCAAAAGGATACGAATGTGGTATGCAAATTGAAGGTTATAATGACTTAAAAGAAGGAGATATCATTGAAGTATTTGTTATGGAGCAAGTAAAAAGATAAACTATAATATATGAAAAAGGGAGGAATAAATTGCCTTATGTCAAAAAACGAGACACGTTTAGGAAGAATTAATGAGGAGTTAAAAAAGGAAATTAGCCATATTATTACTTTTGAATTAAAAGACCCAGATGCTACTGGATTAATTAGTGTAACAAAGGTAAAAATAACTCCGGATTTGAAATATGCAAAAGTATATGTAAGTATACTTAATTCAAAAAATCAGGAAAAGACAATTAAAGCTCTTCAAGATGCAAGCGGTTTTATTAGAACTCAAATTGCTAAAACAGTTAATTTAAGAATTACTCCACAACTTGTTTTTGAATTTGATGATTCAATTGAATATGGAATGAAAATTGATTCAATTTTAAAAGAAATAAATGCAAATGAAACTAACAATTAATGTAAATAAGTAGAAGCCATACTGGTAAAATTGCTAAATTATTAATTATGGCTTTTACTTATTATTTACAAAAAACACCTTGCAGATTAGTTAGTATTTTTAATTTATATAGATAGGAGAGTTTTTAATGACTTTAGATAATATTTTAGAAGAAATAAATAATGCAAATAGTATTGTTATATTAACACACGAAAATCCAGATGGAGATGCAGTTGGAAGCAGTTTAGCATTATACCATGCACTAAAAGCATATGGGAAAAATGTAGAAGTAATTATTCCAGAGTATTCAAGAACATTTAATTTTTTACCTGCAACTAATGAAATAAAAAAAGAAGGTACATATGAGAATTATGATTTAGCCATTTCTTTAGATTGTGCGTCAATGAACATGTTAAATGGATATGTTAAATATTTTGAAAATGCAAAAACAAGAGTTGTAATTGACCATCATGGTACAAATTCTATGTATGGTGATTTAAACTTTGTAAATCCAGATTCACCAGCATGTGCACAAATTTTAGTTGTTGTTTTAAATTATTTCAAAATGGAAATAACAAAAGAAATTGGAACTTGCATTTTAGCTGGTATTATTACAGATACTGGTGGATTTAAATATTCAGGAGTTACAGCAGAAACTTTTGAATTTGTTGCATGGCTTTTAAATAAAGGAGTAAATGTCTCAAGTGTTTATAGAAAAGTGCTACAAGTAAGAACAAAGGGAAATTTTGAACTAAATCGTATTGCTTCAAATAGATTAGAATTTTTAGAAGATGGAAAAATTGCTTTTACTTATATAACAAGAGATGATGAAGAAAGTGTAAATGCAGAAACAGGCGACCATGAGGGAATAGTGGATATTGGAAGAGATATTGAAGGTGTTGAAGTTTCTATTTTCATAAGAGAAACAAAAACAAAAGGAGTTAAAATATCACTAAGATCTAGTGAATATGTAAATGTATCTGATATTGCATTATTATTTGGTGGTGGAGGACATCCAAGAGCCGCAGGATGTAATATGCAAGCAACTATTCAGCAAGCAAAAGAACGAATTGTAAATGAAGTAAAAGCTAATTTAAAATAAATTATAATACCATAAAAAATAACTTAATATAAAAAGGTGGGAGCTAAATGGATGGAATCATATTAATAGATAAGCCAAAAGGTGTTACTTCACATGATATAGTGTATAAAGTAAAAAAGTTATTAAATGAAAAAGTAGGACATACTGGAACATTAGATCCAAATGCAACTGGAGTACTTCCATTATTAGTTGGCAGAGGAACAAAATTATCTAAATATTTAATGAATCATGATAAAACATATATTGTAACATTAAAGCTTGGAGAAAAAACAGATACTGCCGACTCAGAAGGAAAAGTTATAGAAAAAAAGGAAGTATCTAAAGAAGTGTTTTCAAAGGAAAAATTATTACAAACATTTAGTAATTTTACCGGCAAAATTTTGCAGACTCCACCTATTTATTCTGCAATAAAAGTAAATGGAAAAAAATTATATGAATATGCAAGAAAAGGTCAAGAAGTCGAAATTAAACCAAGAGAAATTGAAATTTATAAAATTTCTTTAATTGAAATAAACCAAACTACAAATACTATTGAATTTGAAGTAAGTTGCTCAAAGGGAACATATATAAGAAGTCTTTGTGAAGATATTGCAAAAGAATTAAATACAGTAGGATATATGAAGGAGCTAAGAAGAGTTCAAGTAGGAGAATTTTTAATTAAAGATTCAATTACTGTAGAAGATTTACAGAAAAATGAAGATAATAAAGACTTTATTCTTTCACATTTCATAGATTTACAAAAATATTTTGCAAAATTTAGAATTATTGAGTTAAGCCAAGAAGAAGCTAGAAAATTTTTAAACGGGGTAAAACTAAGCAGTAATAAAGAAAATGGTATTTATAGAGTGCAAAGTGAAAACAAATTAATAGGTACTGGAATATTAGAGAATAATAAATTAAAAAGAGATATAATAATTTTAACATAATATATACTAAGCATAACATACATAAATTAAAAAAGCAAATAACAAAAAAATAAGATTTTTTTAGGAAAACAATTTAAAAATAGAGAAAACGAGACCTAGTTAAAGATAATATATATATTATAAGAAAAAATAAATTTGCAAATTATAAATGTAGTATGCTAATATATATTTACAAAATGAATAAAGATATTAATCTTCCCTGCATAGTACGTGTAGACTGGAATTTTAGAACCAACAAACATTAAACGGGAGTCCGCCTTTAAATGTGGCGTGTATGCTTGCATTTATGTAAGAAACCCAGGAGCATTTAACAAGACACCCACCTGTGAAAGCAGGTCCTTAAAATTTCATTCACCTTGCGGCTAAAGCGGGGCTTTTTGTTTTTTATTGCAAAATAGTAAATAATATGAGAAAATAAATAAAAAATTTAAGGAGAAGTTATAAATTGCAAATTAAACAATTATTAAATGAAGGTAAAAGAAAATTAATTGAAAATAATATAGAAGATGCTTGTATTCAAACAAGAACTTTAATGCAATTTATTTTAGATAAAGAGCAAGTATATTTAATTACAAATGGAGAAAAAGAGTTAGATAATGAACAAGAGGAAGCTTTTAACAAAGGAGTTTTCAAAATTATAAGTGGAGTTCCAATTCAATATATAACAAATTCTCAAGAATTTATGAAATTAAAATTCTATGTTGATGAAAACGTTTTAATTCCACAACCAGATACAGAAACAATTGTAGAAAAAATAATAAAAGATTATGAAGGAAAAAAAGTAAAAATATTAGACTTATGTACAGGTAGTGGAGCAATTGGTATAAGTCTTGCAAAATATATTGAAGAAAGCGAAGTCACTGCATTAGATATTAGTATGAAAGCATTGCAAATTGCAAAATTAAACGCAGAAAAAAATCTAGTACATAAAAAAATGAAATTCATTCTATCAGATATGTTTGAAAAAATAGAAAATGAAAAATTTGATATTATAGTATCAAACCCTCCATATATTGAATCAGATACGATAAAAACACTTGAAAAACAGGTACAAAATGAGCCAAGTATTGCTCTAGATGGAGGAAAAGATGGACTTAAATTTTACAAAATAATTGCAGATTATGCGTGGAAATATCTAAATGTGAATGGCAAGATATATTTAGAAATTGGTTATAATCAGAAAGAAAAAGTAATTAAATTGTTAGAGAATGATACAAACTATAATGATATAACCTGTATAAAAGATTTAGCAGGAAACGATCGAATGATAATTGCAAAAATGAGGTGATTTTTTATGTCTTTTTCATCAGAAGTAAAAGAAGAACTTAGCAAAACTGCTACATTAGCTAATAAAGATGCAGTAAAAGCAGAATTAATTGGGTATATAATAACAGGAAATGTTACATTAAATGGTAAAAGCGTTAATTTCTCAACCGAAAGTGAATATAACATAAACCGTTTTAGTAAACTACTAAACAATTTAAATATTATGAACTATTCTATTGGTATACAAGGAAAAATTTATACGATTTCAGCTAAAACAACTGATGTTAAAAAAAATTTTAGGGCTGTAGATGATACTACAAGTTTAAATTCCTTTTTAGAGGATATTTTAAAACAAGAAGTATTAAAAAAGGCTTTAGTAAGAGGGGCATTTTTAGGAGGAGGTTCAATTAATAATCCAGAAAATAAATATCATGTGGAAATTTCCTTTAGACAAGAAAAAGAAGCCATGATAATTTGTAATATTTTACAAGAATATCAAATTCAATTTAAATTATTAAAAAAAAGCAAGGGATATTCTTTATATAGTAAAGAAGGCGGAACTATTGCAAATATTTTAGCATTTATGGGGGCAAGTTCATCTGTTTTAAGATTTGAAGAGATTCGTGTAATGAGAGATATGAGAAATAATGTTAATAGAATGGTGAACTGCGAAACAGCAAATCTTAATAAAACTATAAATGCAGCCTTAAAGCAAATTGAGGATATAAAATTAATAAAAAAAATGAATAGGTTTGAAAATTTATCTGAAAATTTAAAGGAAATTGCAACTTTGCGTTTGGAAAACCCAGAGGCTTCTTTGGTTGAACTTGGAAATATGTTAAAAGTCCCAGTTGGAAAGTCTGGAGTTAACCACAGATTAAAGGTGATATCTCAAATTGCAGATGAATTAAGGGTAGAGTTATGAAAGAAATAGGAATTTATATACATATTCCATTTTGCAAGAGGAAATGTTATTATTGTGATTTTATTTCATATTGCAATGAGGAAAATAATATACAAAATTATATAGAATGTGTAAAAAAAGAAATCAAATATAAGTCAGAACAGTTAAATGAATTTTCAAAAAAGAATAGTGAGAATTTTATAATTGATACGATTTATATCGGTGGTGGAACACCTTCTTTTATTGAAGATAAAAATATTACTAATTTATTAGATAATATAAACAAATATTTTAATGTAGACCAAAATGTAGAAATAACAATAGAACTAAATCCAGATAGTGTAAATTCTGAAAAACTTAAGAATTACCAAAATGCAGGAATTAATAGGGTAAGCATAGGTCTTCAAAGTACTAATGATAAATTATTAAAAAAAATTGGACGTATACATAATTATGAACAATTTCAAACTGCATATGAACTTGTGAAAAAAAATGGATTTAAAAATATTAATATAGATTTAATGATTGGACTTCCAGACCAAACTTTAGAAGATGTAGAAAGTTCATTAAAAGAGGTAATAAAGCTAAATCCAACTCATATATCAGTGTATTCTCTAATTCTAGAGGAAAAAACCAAATTAGAAAAAGAAGTTAGTTCTGGTATTTTAAGCCTTCCAAGTGAAGAGATAGAAAGAAAAATGTACTGGCTTGTTAAAGAAGCATTAGAAAAAGAAAATTACATACATTATGAAATATCTAATTTTGCAAAAGATGGAATGCAATCAAAACATAATGTTAATTGTTGGAATCAAAATGAATATTTAGGAGTAGGAATTGCTGCTCATTCATATTTTAACTCTATTCGTTTTTCAAATACAACCGATATGAAAGAGTATATAAAAAATATACATGAAAATAATTTTAGTAAAAATCAGATAATTCATGAAATTCTTAGTTTAGAGGAAAAACAAAAAGAATTTATGTTATTGGGTCTAAGAAAATTAAATGGTATAGAAATAAAAGATTTCAAAAATAAATTTATGCAAAATCCGATATATCTTTTTAGAGAACAATTAAGTAAATTACAAGAAGAAGATTTAATTGAAATTGATGGAGATTTTATACGATTAACCAATAGAGGGTTAGACTTAGCTAATATAGTTTGGGAAGAATTTGTTTGAAAACAATTGCTTATTATAATTTACAAAATATTTTTAAAATTAAGAACATTGGATTAAATAATTTCCAATGTTCTTATAAAGATTTATAGATATTTTTTTAGTGTTTCCACACTATCTTCTTGCATTGTAACAAAGTCATTTAAAATAGATTTCACATCTTGAGCAATATTTACATTTTCATTTAGTAATCTTCTTCCTTCAATAATTCCCATATTAGTACCTTGCATTAATAGTTCAGATAACTTAGATGTGCTATCATCAGTCATTGTTTTCATTTGAACACCATACCAAGTCATCATTTTATTCATTGTGTTTGTTTCATGAGGTTCTTTATCACTATAATTTGAATATAACTCATTTACTCTTCTTGAAATATCTTTATATTTGTTAAATTCAACATCTAATACTTTTCCAAATTCCTTATCTTTTACTTTATCATATACAAATGTAATTGCATCCATTCCCATTGTAGCACCTTTGTTAACTTCATCTAAAATATTTAGATTTTGATTTTCCATTAAAAGACCTCCTAAAATATTTATTTTTATTATATTAAACTTAGTATTTACAAAAAGAGAAAAAATATAAATAAAAACATTGGAAAATTCTGTAAAAAGACTTTCATATTGTATAATTTTATGATAAAATAGATATATTTATATAAAAGGATAAAATTTAATGAGGTGATATAGTGGAAGACATTAGCATGAGAGATGCAAAAAAGCTTGGAATAAAATATGAACATTCTATAATGGATAATGGAGAAAAAAGATTTAGACAATTATGTTTAAAAGATAATACAGCTTATATTCGTGCAGAAGGAAAAAAAGTTGGATATTGGCAAAAGAGTCATTTTCATCAATCTATAAAAGAAATATATATTGTACAAAATGGCTCAGTATTAGTTGCATTATATATGAATAATAAAGTAAAAATAGAAAAATATAACGAATATGATGTTTTTAAGATAGAACCTAAAATACCACACAATATCTATATGTATCCGAATGCTGTTTTGCATACTGTAAAATATGGCAAAGTTAGAGAATATGATTGGGAACCATTTGAAAAATTAGACGAGATACTAAATTCAAAGCCCATTGAAGAAATAGAAAAAAGCTATATAATAAAATAGAGAGGTAACTAAGATGATAGGAGGGATATCTGTAGCATATAATAAAGATAAGATTAAATTGCAAATGCATATTAGATAGATTGTTAATTGAAATGTAAGAGAAAATGAATTTAATACTATAATAAAAGAAGTTGTGTTATGAATGTTATAACATACAGAAGTAGAGCTTAAACACAAATAAAAAATAAGTTCTAATACAGCTCTTATAAGAATACAGTTAAACAAAAGTGTTTATATTTGGTTGTAGTTATGTGCGGAATATCAATAAAAGAATGTGCTGTAAATTCAGCACATTATATAATAGATTAAAAAGATACGGTAAGAGGAGCAGCAAAAAATTTGGAATAAGTAAAATACTGTACACAAAGATGTAAAACTCCAGAATAGTTTTAAAATAGGACAGGCAAGGAGGTTTTGATGAAAGAGTGTAATCAGAAAAGGAGCATTTGTTAAGAGTAATAAATGTTCCTTTTCAATTGGCAAAAAAACGACTTAATTTATTGTTAATTACTAGATTCTTTGAGACTAATGTGTTAATATATTAGTGTAAACAGAGGAGGTTACTATGCCAAATATAATTGATTATATAGAATGGAGAGGAGATCTAAGTTTTGAAAACTCTCCAATAAATGAAATAGATGATATAATTTTTGCTAGATTTTCGTATTTACCATTTAAATATATAGAGTTAAAAGAAATTGATACAATAGAAAACATTGCACTAGAAATGAAAGACCTAGATATAGAAAATTATTTATGGAATGATGATAAAGTTTTTTTACAAAAAATAGGCAATTGTAAAAGGTTTAAAGATATAAAAGTGTCTGATTACATAGAAATTTTTGACGAAGCTGCAGAAAAACAGTTTGCTGCTATTACACTATGGATTCAGAAAAATCAAAAATATATATCTTTTAGAGGAACCGACTCATCTCTTGTTGGATGGAAAGAAGATATAAATATGGGATTTAAAAAAGATGTTCCATCACAAAAAGAAGCTGTTAAATACTTAAGTTCAATGGCGGAAAAATATAAAGATGATCTTATTATAGGAGGACATTCTAAAGGGGGGAATCTAGCAGTTTATGCAGCAGTATTTTGTAAAGATAGTGTTAAAAATAGAATAGAAAGAGTTATAAATGCTGATGGACCGGGATTTGATAAAAGCGTAATTTTAACAGACAATTACAAAAAAATATTAAACAAAATTCAAACATATATACCACAATCCTCAATAGTTGGAAGACTATTAGAGCATGAAGAAGAATATCAAGTGGTAAAGAGTATTCAAAAAGGTATTATGCAACATGATATATATTCATGGGAGATTGAACCTACAAAGCTAATTAGAATACCAACAGTTACAAATAATAGTGAGATTTTTAATGGTATTGTAAGTGATTGGCTAAAGAACACAACTCCAGAGCAAAGAGAAAATTTTATAAACATGATATATGAAATCATAATGGAAACACAAGCTCAAAGAACTAGTGATTTTAGAGTAGAAACAGCAAAAAAAATAGGAATAATCTTAAATGGATACATAAATGTAAATCCAGAAGATAAAAAAGAAATTGAACATATGGTAAAGCTAATATTAGAAAGTGTATTTAAAGTTTTAAAAGAGAATAGAAATACAAATAAACTTATGAAAAAAGAAAAAAGCAAAAAAATAAATAATGGAGAAAAAAATATATTGAGTTTATAAAAGAGAAAATAGAACACCCAATAAAAATGATAGGAAATGGACCTAGAAGAGAAGATATAATTATATGCAAATAGCGCCAATAGGGACGTGGAATTTTTGCACAATAGAATAGTAATAAAATAAAATTCATAAATAAACCTCTGTGCGAATACAATTAAACAAATGTATTCGTATGGAGGTTTTGCTTTTATGAGAGGAATATCAATAGAAGAACGTGCTGTAAATTTAGCACATTATATAATAGATTCAAAAGATACGGTAAGAGGAGCAGCAAAAAAATTTGGAATAAGTAAAAGTACAGTACACACCGAAGTAACATTCCAGAACGGTAAGAATAAATCACCTATAATTCCAGAAAGTATTGAAATTAAAAAGGTTTTCTTAGCTGAGAAGAATCCTATTGTAAAATTGGGATTAGTAATAAAATAATTAGGAGGTTTGTTATGGATAGTAAAGAATTAAAAAAAGAAATTGTAGATGAAAAGACAGGAATAAGTTATACATTAGTCGGAGATTATTATATGCCTAACTTATATTTGGAGCCAGAAGAAAAAATCACATTAAATAAATATGGTTTATTAAGATTAAATTATTTGAAGAAACATAAGAAAGTAGAATATAGCATACTTTTTATAAATAGAGAACTAAACAAACATTTAAAAGAAGTTCAAGAACAAGCACAAAAGGAAATTGATTTTATAATAAAAGATTTAAAATCAAAAAGTGATTTAACAGAAGATATGAAAAATACTAACCCTTTATATTGGGTTGGTACAATGAACTCAATAAAAAATCAAGCAGAAGAAATTGTTTTAAAGAAATTAATTTATGTATAATAAGTTAGTTTACTTTTAAATAAAAATGCCTTAAAAACGATTTTGAGGCTTAACTGAATAAAGGAAATAACTAACTACTTATAGTTTATAAACTATGAGTAGTTTTTTTGTTTTCAAAAAGAGATTATGCCTCAAACTCTATAAAAGTGATAGGTGTGATGAGCCGATGCTATAAAGTTCATCCGTATTTGTATAAGTAGTCTAATTATACAAAGTGCGTGAGTGAGATTTTAGAACACAGACTCACAATAATAAAAGAGTATTCGGTGGCAAAACTTGGTGTGGATTTATAATTGTAAAAAGTTTGGACAAGTATGAACAAAGATATTTAAAAGTATCAGCAATTATAGTAGCAACAGCTACTTACTAGACTACCTATGAAACGAGGCGAATGACCGACGGTTTCAGTTTGTATAGGTGTAATAATTCTATTTTACAAATGGGAATATTACACCTAATTCTACTTTAGCTCATTCCCTCTGGTTTCTGTAAAACGTAGCCATATAGCGTGGAAGTTTGAAATCGAGCAAGGTTTCAAAGAGTAAGAAAAAATCTAATTTTTTTTGCTCTTTTTTCAATAAATGCAGAAATGCAATTTATTGAAAAGCATAACAAATGACAAGTTCATTTGTTATGAGAAAACTAAAAAATACTAGTAGCAATTTTTAGTTTTGGGTTGTAGGGTTTACCCTGCCACACGGACACTTTTACCTAAAAAAGTGTTGTAGTGTGTTACAACACATTCTAAATAAGTGCCATTCTTAAGTTTAGTTTGTGTTACTTTATTTAGCTATTCAAAGGAGGTAGATATTATATGAGTTATGCTATAATAAGGAATCAAAAATACAAAAGAGAAAATTTAAAAGGCATATTTAGACATAATGAAAGGAAAAATGAAAATTATTCTAATAAGAATATTGATAAAGAAAAATCACATTTAAACTATTCATTGAAAGATCCAAGATATAGTTATGAAAAAGAATTTGAGAGAATAAGAAAAGAATATAATTTAAAAGGTCAAATTAAAACAGTTAGCAATATTGCTTGTGAATATATCATCACATCTGACAATGAATTTTTTAATAGAATTGGAGAAAAAGAAACTAGAAGATTTTTTGAAACTGCATATAAATTTGTATGTGAATATAAAAATTTAGGTGAGCAATATATTTTATCTGCTAAAGTTCATAATGACGAAGATACTCCACATTTACATCTAGTTTTCTTACCTGTTGTTCATACAAAAGATAAAAAAGGAAATGCTATTGATAAGTTAGCTTGTAGTGAATTTTGGAAAGAAAAAGATAGTTATAGACAATTACAAAATTCCTTTTACGAATATATGGTTTTACACAATTTTGAACTAGAAAGAGGCCTACCAAAAGAAGAAACTAATAGAACACATTTGAGCATTGAAGAATATAAAAAAATTACGAATTATGAAAAAACTAAAGAAATATTGCAAGATATTACATTAGAACTTCCAGAAGTACCAAGTATTGAAGATTTTAATAGGGTTGTTTTCAAAAGAAATGAAAAAATACAAAAAGAAATTATTGAGCCAAAAGATAAACTTATTGAAAAATTATACTCTGAAAACAAACAATTACACGGAGAAATAGAAAGACAAGTAAATGTAATTGATGAGGCAGAAAAATACCAAAAAGAAAGAAATAAAATACTTGAAGATAATGAAAATTTGCATAATAGAGTATATCAAATGGAACACGATTATAAAGTAAAAAGCAATTCTCTTGATTTTAGATATAATAATAGAAAAGAAGAACTAGAAAAGGAATTTGAGAAAAAAACATTTAATTTAGAATATGAATATCAGCATAAAATACACAAACTAGAAAAAGAAAACACTAGACTTCATAAGATTATAAAAACTTTTGAAGAAACTGTAAAAAAATTTATTAAATGGATTTGTAACAAATTTGAATTACCTTCTGAAGATGAAATTGTTAGAAATTTCGAAAAAGAAACTGGAAATTCTTTAAATGCTAAAAAACAATTTGCTAAAAAAGAAAGATTTAAGGATTTTGAAAAAGAGTTATAAAATAGAGGGGTAAGCCCTCTATTGAATATATATACTAAGAAATATAATATGCTCTATCTCATATCCAAGTCTCTTTCTCCACATTTTATTCTCTGCCTAGTAACTTTAAGCATTATGCTATTTACTTCTTCAAAACTCCTATTGCTGGTATCAATAATTACAGCATCGTCTGGTATTATTATTGACTTTGCAGTGATTTCTATTCTATCTCTTTCTTTCATTTTTTCTAATATTTCTTCATATGTAAGGTTGTCTTTTCCCTCTAGAAATCTCCTTTTTGCTCTAACTTCTGGTGTGGCAGTTAAATAAAATTTAACATTAGCATTAGGAAATATTCTAGTTCCAATATCTCTGCCTTCCATTACTGTATCATATTTATTTCCAAAACTTTTTTGTATTTCAATTACCTTTTTCTTAATGTCTTTAATAGTTGCTATATATGCTGAATTTACTGTTATATCCATCTTTCTTATTCTTTCAGATACATCTATACCATCTAAAAAAACTTTTTCATTATCAAGAATAATTTTACTACTTTCTAGCATTTCATAAAGCTTTTCTGTATTTCGTGGATCAATGCCTTCATTTATGAGTTTCAATGTAATAGCTCTATATATCGCTCCTGTATCAAAACATTTAAATCCTATTTTTTTCGCTAAAGTCTTTGCTTGTGAAGTCTTTCCAGTACCTCCTAATCCATCTATTGTTATAATCATAATTCAATCCCTTCATTTCGTTTAACATATTTTTTGCCCAAATGCTCAACTCCATATTCAGTTATAGATTCGGTGGCTAACTCATTGGCTTTCTTTAATGCAATTTGTGGATTTTTAGTACTAGATAAAAGAGTTAAGAAAGCTCCAGTTAAAATATCTCCTGCACCTGTTTTATCAACTACTTCTTTATCTGGAATTATCACGGAATTTTTTTGTGCTATTGTTTTCTTACCATCAATATACAAACATCCTGTCTTGCCATATTTAATAATTTTAATTTTTGCTTTTGTATTCAAGAGCTTCTCAAATTCTCTATCTATAAATGCTATATCAACACTATCAAAAACCTCTCTAGTTACTTCTTCATTTGCAAATTCTTTTAGTGTGTCAACAGCAATCTTTGCATTCGATGATTTTCTTATAGCTTGTATTAATTGTAATTGATTTTCTGGTAATGTTGTAGAAATCAAAATATATTCTGCATTTGTTAAATAACTTTTTGGTATATCTTCAAAATACACTTTACTGTCTGAGTTGCGTTTTGCTCTAAACTCTCTTTCTTGTCCATCTGCAGATAAAAATGTTTGAAAAAACCTAGTTGTGTTTCCTTTTATCCTTTTTATACCTGTAATATCAACTCCTAAACTACTATAATTGTCAATGTCAAAATCTTGTCCAATCTTTGTTACAACCCCACATTTACCAAAAACACTAGCTCCTACTGCCGAATAATAACAAGCTCCACCATTATTTATCATAATTACATCTTTATTAGATTCTTCATTAGTCTTTCTACCTTTAAAAATATTTATATCCTTAGCTGTATCACCTATTATTACTAAATTCATTTATTTTTTTCCATCCCACTCATCATAAAACTCTTTTAAATATTCCTCCATATATTCTGTTCTTTTTATTGCAATATTTTTTCCCTCATCAGTGTTCATAGTATCTTTAACTTTTAATAGTTTCTCATAAAAATGATTTATTGCGTGTCTTTTTAAATTTCTATATTCTTCTTCCGATTTTATTTCAATTATTCCTACATCTGGAGCATAGATTGGATTACCTTTTTTTCCATTATAGGCAAATACCCTAGCTATTCCTATTGCTCCAATTGCGTCTATTCTATCAGAGTCTTGAACAATTTGTCCTTCTTTTGAAATTTCTACTTTAGAAAATCCTCCATTAAAACTTAAATTTTCTATTGAAAATAAAATGTTTTCTAATTTTTCATCATCTATTTCTTTTAAAATTCCCATTTTATCTAATAACTTTATTAAATTTTCTCTTATATCTCCATTAGAGAATTTCTTGTCAAAAATATCGTGTAATAAAGCAATCATTTCAATGGTAAATTTATCTGCATTTTCTTTCTCGTTTATTTTTAATGCGAGATTATAAACTCTCTTTATATGCCACCAATCGTGACCACTGCTTTCATTGTATGACTGTTCCTTAATGTATTTTTCAACTTTCTCAACAATTTCATTTTCTTCCATCTATAATCCTCCTTATTTTTACACTTATTCAAATATATAATTTTCAAACAAGGTACTTTTAACAAATACCTTGTTTGAAAGATGTTAGATTTAGAAGTAAACACATCTAAGATGTTGCTGACAAGCTTCTTTAGACACTCTGAGTTTTGCTAGTTTCATTTTCATTTCCAAAATGTCCAATTGCCTTTCCTGTATTTCCTCCCAAAAATCAATGCTTTCCGTTCCTAGTCTGCAAAGAGGAAAGGTTGCGTTGTAATTAACATACAAGTCGTGATTTGCCCTACAATATGCGACAGGATTATCAAAAAGAATTGCTTTAGAACAAGTACATTGGGTCAAATATACTTCTCTTTCAGCCTTTACAAAACATTCAGTTCTATTTTCGGTTGCCTTGTAAGTATACCCCAAGTTCTGCAGTTCTTCTCTCAATGTTTCGATTTTCACACAGTCTTCTACATTGTTTGGAAACAATTCCGTACATTTTATAGAAGCATTAATTTCTTCTGCAAAGAAAATTAAATTCTGCAATTCCTGCATACACCAATTTTGGTTTTTGCAAGGTGTTACATTTAATCTAATTTCCATTTCAGGATAGAAACTTCTGATTATTTTCAAATTTTCTTTCACAGTGAATAGCTTTCTTTCTTCCCTATTAGTAATTTGGCTATACATCACTGGATTAAGTGTGTGTATTGAAACATTAATCCGTTTTACATACTTCATTGAAGGCAAATGTAAATGGAGCAGTGAGCCGTTAGTTACAACTGTAATATTAGCTCCTTTTGAATTTAGCTTTTCTACTAAATCATCAAACCCTTTAAACAATAATGGTTCTCCTCCAGACAGAGTTACACCATTCCAGTTTTCGAGTTTTGAATAAACATCATAAAGTATAACATAATCTTCTACACTTAATTGATGTCTCCGTATTACATCTCCTACGCCTTCACTATGGCAAAAATAGCAATCATAGTTGCAAGCTTTTGTTACTAAAAATCTAATATCGTTTTTCATAATTTAACCTCCTACAATTGTTAAAGGAAACTATAAACCGAAGTATTTACTTATCTAACACTTTTATTATAGCACTTTGAACTATTTATGTCAATTATTACAGTTATGTTCTATTAAAATTAAAAGATTATCAATGTTTATGATAATCTCCTAAATATTATTTATTATATTTATCTAAAAATTCTTTCATTGCTATATTTACCAATCTTGTTAGTGAAATTCCCGTTTCTTGTGTTATTTTATTTAAAGCCTCTGTATTTTCTTTTCTAATCATTACACTTCTATAAATTGTTATCTCATCTTCTGGTTTGGCATAATATTTTACACTTCCAGTAGACAGTAAATCTTCAATACAAACATTTATCATATCACTAATTGTTGCGTCATAATCTTTATCTACAATTTCTTTTAATCTTGTATATAATCTATCTTCTAAATTTATACTCTTTTGAACAGTATAATTTGTTTTTTTATATAACCTATCTATTGCACTCATATTACACCTCCTATTACTCATTTTACAACCATTTGAATTATATAAAATTTTGTTTTTAAATAATACTTGTTTTAATTCCTTATAAATGAGCATAAACAGGTTTATATTTAATGCGTATTTTCATAAAATAAGAGAGTATAGCAACTCTCTTTACACAAATTATTATTTTTTCTTTTTTATTTTTTTTATTATTTCATTAGACAATTCTTCACTTGGTGTTACTTTTACAGTTAGTCCATCTTTTGTTTTTATTACATTTGAACTTAATCTTGCTCTACTATTATAAACATTTTCTTGGTTTTTACAACTAAATGTATCATATAGTGCTTTTGGGTTATTTGCAATAAATGCTTTTCCACAATGCTTACAGAATTTTAAATATTTCTTTTCTTGTATTGCATATAATTTGAAGTCCTCATCTATGTATTCTTTTAAACTTCTAATATGTATTGTTAGTCCATCATATTCTAAATTAACTCTTATATGATTAGATTCTAATTTATTTATTTCACTTACATCTATATATTCATCATTAGCTTTGCTTAATTCTTTTAATGTGTTATACATAAATTGTGCATATTTTATAATCATCTCTACTTGTTCATAATATTTTTCATTTTGGTAAAGTAAGTTATTAATTTCTGGAGAGATAAATTTTTCCATACTATGCTCATAAATGAATTTATTTATTTTTTCTATTAACTCTTCTATTTCTTTATCAGTAGTAGTAGGAAAGAATATTTTAAAGTAATCAATTATTTTCATTGTGCTAAAACAATCACTATTATTTATATAATTAAATTCTTTTAATAGTATTTCCTTGTCCAATGTGTAATATCTATTTACTGGGAAATCGTGAATAAATCCTAAAAGTCCATATTGATTTACATATTTAAGTAATAATTTATCAGTATTTTCTGCTTTTTCTAAAGATAATTTTCCTAAATTTATAAAATCAATTAGTGGTTTATCATTTTCTTTATAATCATCAAAATCAATTAAAGAATAGTTTGAAATTTGTTTTTCTAAAGTTTTAGGAACAACATATTTAATATTGTTAATTAATTTTATTTCATATTCTCTAAATTTTGGCATTGATTCATTATTAAAACCATATTCTAAATTCATTTTCATAATTTTCTCCTATTCTTAAAAATATTTTAAATTTTTATTGTAATCTATTAACAAATATAATGTATTACGCTATACTTATATTGTAATCTTTCGTTATGTATAATATATTACTTTGCTTTACATTATTGCTATTTCCAAATAACAGGTAATTAACGGTAAATTTAAGGAAAACTAATACTTTAGATATAATAATATATTACACTAAATATTTATGATTGTCAAATATTATTTATAAATTACATATTGTACTTTATATGGTATTTTTGTATCTAAAAAAGTGCAAGTAAAAAATATAAGTAAGGAAAGGAGGTTAAAATGAGTAAAAAAGAAGAAATTTTACAAATGTATTTTGGAGACCACAAGAAACAAGAGAGTATTGCAGAAATTGTTGGAGTTTCACAAAGCTATATCTCTCAAGTAATACAAAAAGATTCAAGATATACTAAAGAAAAAGAAACAAGGCATAAAGAGTCAATGCAGAAAAAAGCTGAATATAATAAAGAATATAATAAAACTTATATTAGAAAAAGAAAAAATAATGTTATTGAAGAATATTATGCTTTACTTGAATTGTTGAAAAAAGATAATAAGTTTTTATCAACAAAATATGAAATGTCAGATATTGCCTTTGCTAAATGGAATAGATCTATATATCAATATGATAAGAACTCTAGTAATTTAGTCTTGAAAAGAGGAATAAATGTTACAAAAGATGTACCAAAAGTTGTAAGAAATGTTGTAAAAGCAAGTAGTATAAAAAGTTCAAATGTATATGCAAGATAATCACTTTGTTAAGTCAAAGTGAATTTTTTATTTTAGTAATATTTTTATAACTTTATTAATAGTATTGAAAAGAAGGAAGGTGAGAATTTTGAAGAAATCCTTGAATATTACATTTTTTAATCCTAATACAGAAGAACAAATAGTACAGGCATTTGCAGGGGTACTAGCATATAATTTAGCTGAAAACAATAAGAATATAAAATTCGACTATACTAATGTAAATACTTTTCAAAATTCTCATAACGCAAAAAATAAATTGGAAAGATAAAACTAATTATAGAGATTATAGCTATTCTTGGAAAAAGAATAGCTTTTTTGTGTTTATGTATTGCAAAAACAATATCAATATGCTACAATGTAACAGAACGAAATTAAAGATACTGAAAATATAGTAACTAAAAAGAAAGTAGTGATGTTATGAAAATCGCAGCATATTGTAGAGTATCAACTGAAAAAGAAGCACAAATTGATTCTCTTGAAAAACAGATAGAGTTTTTTAATGAATTCACAAAGAAGAATGGTTATGAGTTGTACAAGCTATATGCAGATGAAGGAATTTCTGGAAAACAAATAAAACACAGAAAACAATTTCAAGCAATGATGCAAGATGCAAAAGCACATAAATTTGAAAGAGTTGTCGTAAAAGATGTAAGTCGTTTTGCAAGAAATACAGTAGATTTATTACAAAGTATAAGAGAATTAAAATCTTATGGAATACAAGTAGACTTCTTAAATAATGGCGAAGTTATGGAAGGTGGATCTGAATTTATACTAACTATTTTAGGTGCAATGGCACAACAAGAGAGTGCTAATATGTCTAAAAGAGTTAAATTTGGGAAGGATATTACTGCCAAAAAAGGACGAGTTCCTAATTTAGTATTTGGTTATGATAAGATACCCGATGAAAAATATATCTTAAAAATAAATGAAGAAGAAGCCAAAATAGTTAAAGAAATATTTGAAAGCTATGTCTATAAAGGAATGGGAACAACAAAAATTGCTTGGAAATTAAATGATAAAGGAATAAGAACTAAAAAAACGAAATCTAAATGGGTACAAACTTCTATTGTAAGAATGCTTAAAAATCCGATATACACAGGTAGAATCACAAATAAAAAATCCGAAATTACAGATTTTATAACAGGAACAAGAAAAGATTTACCAGAAGATGAATGGATTATAGTAGAAAAGCCAGAAATGAGAATTATATCGGATGAATTATTTAATAGAGCACAAGACATTTTAGCACAGAGGTCGAATGAATTTAAACTAAATAGTAAACGCGAAAAAACAGAATATGTATTTAGTACACTTATATATTGCAAACATTGTGGTTATTCGTTTAGAAGAATAAAAAGAAAATATACGGCTAATGGACCAGAATATATAAGATGGGTGTGTAGTGGAAGAAATTCGATGGGTGTAAACCATTGCCCTAATACAACTGTTATAGATGAAGAAGAACTATTAAATGCAATTAAAGAATATTTAAAAAGTATAATTTCTAATAAAAAGAATTTTATGAAAGCAGTTGAAAAAGAGTTTGAAAAAATAACAGCATTAAGAGAAAGTAATGAAAGAAGTGAAGAAAGTCTACTTAAAGAAATAGAAAAAGTAACAGTAAAAAAGCAAAAATATATGGAAATGTTCCAAAACGAAATAATAAATATACAAGAACTAAAACAATATACAAATCCATTAAATGAAGATATTGCAAGACTAGAGCGAGAATTAAAACTAATTACATCTGAAATAAAAGAAAAAGATGTATTAGAAAAAGAACTTACAAAGACAATAAGTACAGTTGATGATATTTTGAATAATAAAACAATTACAAATGCAATGTTAAAAACAATAATAGATGTAATTGAAGTTGATAGTGATTCAAATGTAGAAGTAAGATTAAAATTGTTAAATGAAATTGGAAGTCAGCCTACAGTAATTACAAATTTTGAAGATATAAATTCTACCGTTATAGAAAGTAACATCAGTACACAAAGATGTAAGCGAAAGATTATGCAGAATAAATCCAGTACTAGCATCTGAGGTAAGAGCAATACTAGAAGAAAATAAAGCAGAAAGGCATATAAGAGGCGGAATGGCAACAAAATTAAAATATAGTCATAAAGAAAATAATGCAAGTTAATATTTTATATAATAACTACCTAAGAAAAATTAAGTTTTTTCAGGTAGTTATTTTTTATTTAGATAAAAAAATATATAAAAGGTTTGACTATAATGAAAAAATACAATAATATAGAATAAAAAAACATTAATTATACAATTTATATCTAAGCTAAAAAAGGAGTGTTGGTAATATGGAGAAAAATATTAATGCTGAAAAAAAGTATCTAGAATTATTAGCTGAGAAATTTCCAACTGTACAAGAGGTATGTACTGAAATTATAAATCTTCAAGCAATATTAAACCTACCAAAAGGAACCGAACATTTTTTAAGCGATTTACATGGAGAATACGAATCGTTTTTACATATATTGAAGAATGCATCTGGTGTTATTAAAGCCAAAATTGATGAAACATTCCAAAATAGTATGACAAATGAAGAAAGAAAAAAACTTGCAACCTTAATTTATTATCCAGAAGAAAAATTAGAACTAATAAAAAAACAAAATGATCAAATGGAAGAGTTCTACAGAATAACATTATATAGATTAATAGAAGTCTGCAAAGTAGTTTCTTCAAAATATAGTAGGTCAAAGGTAAGAAAAGCAATGCCAAAAGAATATGAATATATTATTGATGAACTATTACATGCTAAGCAAAATATGAATGATAAGGAATTTTACTATAATCAAATTATTAATACAATTATAAAATTAGATAGAGCAGATGCATTTATTATTGCTATATCTAAATTAATACAACAATTGGCAATAGATCATTTACATATAATTGGTGATATATATGATAGAGGACCAGGACCGCATATAATTATAGATGAACTTATGAAATATCATTCAATAGATATACAATGGGGAAACCATGACATTATATGGATGGGTGCTGCAAGTGGTTCGGAAGCCTGCATTTTGAATGTTATTAGAATATGTTCAAGGTATCATAATTTAGATATTCTAGAAGATGCATATGGTATTAATTTAAGAGCGATTACTGAATATGCCATGGAAGAATATAAAGAGGAATCTTTGCCAAACTTTAAACCACATAATGCGGAAAAAATAAGTGATTTATCTATAATAGAATTATTAGCAAAAATACAAAAAGCATGTGCAATTATTCAATTTAAATTAGAAGGACAGTTAATTAAAAGACATCCAGAGTTTAAAATGGAAGATAGAATGTTACTAGATAAAATAAATTATGAAACTGGAGAGGTTCAAATAAATGGTAAATATTATAAATTATTAGATAATTATTTTCCAACTATTGATCCTAAAAATCCATATGAGCTTACTAAAAAGGAAAAAGAAGTTGTATGTAAGTTAAAAAAAGGATTTTTAAATAGCGAAAAATTGCAAAGGCATGTACAATTTTTATACAATAAAGGAAGTCTATATAAGATTTATAATAATAATTTATTAATTCATGGTTGCATACCAATGGATAAAGAGGGAAATTTAAAATACTACGAAGACAATAAAAATAGAAGACTTGCAGGAAGAGCATATTTAGATTATATTGATAAAATTGCAAGACAAGGTTATTTTTCGGATTTAGATTCAGAAGAAAGAGAATATGGAAAAGACTTTTTGTGGTATTTATGGTGTGGAGAAAATTCTCCAATCTTTTGTAAAGATGCAATGAAAACATTTGAAAGATATTTTGTTGATGATAAAGAATTACATAAAGAAAATAAAAATCCATTTTATATATTTGCACAAAATGAGGAAGTTTGTGATACTCTTTTAGGAGAATTTGGTATAGAAAAAGATAAAGGACATATTATTTGTGGACATATTCCTGTTAAATTTAAATCAGGAGAAAGTCCTATAAAGGCAAATGGAAAAATATTAATAATTGATGGAGGTTTATCTAAATCGTATCAAAAAACAACAGGAATAGCTGGATATACATTAATTTATAACTCATATGGTCTAATGCTTGCAGAACATGAGCCGTTTAACTCTAGAATAGATGCAATAGTAAAGGAAACTGATTTACATTCATCTAAAGTAGTTGTAGAAAAAGTAAATAGAAAAAGAATTAAAGATACTGATATTGGAATAAAATTGCAAGATGAAATTGAAGATTTATACAAATTGTTAGAATGTTATAAATTAGGAATTATTAAAATAAAAGAATAATAAATAAGAAAAACAAGATTTAAAAATTAAATTTTAAGTCTTGTTTTTTAAAAAACTAATTATTGTAATTGTTTTTTCTTTGTTCTTTTCTTGCTTTTCTGCAAGCAGGACATCTTTGTGGTTCATTTGTGAATCCTTTTTCTGCGTAAAATGCTTGTTCACCCTCAGTAAAAACAAATTCAGCACCACAGTCTTTACATTGTAAAGTTTTATCTGCCATAATAGAATACCTCCTTCTCAGATTTTTGAGATTTAATATTTTTGACACATTTGATCCTAATTTATATGAGAAGGAAATAGTCTACAAAATAATTAAATTCATTTAAGCTTTTTCTAAGCCAAATTGAATATATCATATTTAAAATAATTTTACAACAAATTTCTGGAAAATTTTATCAATTATTTTTAAATTTGTTATTAATTAAACTGTTACAGAACTTGTAAAATTACAGTATATGTTTACTTATACATTAATATAATGAACAATATACAAAATTCGACATATTATATAAAGACCTATATTATTGTAGAGGTGATTTTTAAATGAGTAGAATAAAAAAAGGTGATATAGTAGGTAGAATTTCTTATGGAAAAGATATTCTATTTGTAGTTGATAGAATTATTAAAACTAATAACAATAAAGAAATTGCAATACTTAAAGGAATTATGATAAGGATCAAGGCAGACAGTTTAGTGGAGGATCTTGAAATAATCGATAAAAGAATTGTAGATAAAAATATAGAAAAATTCGAAAACAGAATACAGCAAATGGTGAAGAGATGTTTAAATAGTCTAGGAAATAACAATGATGAAAACAGATTAAAAAGATTATTGTATACGGGTAAAATACTACATTTAGATGGTGACAGAAGATACAGTGAGAAATCAAATAAATATTATAAAAGTTTAGGGCTAAATGTTATTGTAAAAAATATAGCTGAAAATAAACAACCAAGATTTGTAAAAGTGTTAGTACAAAGATATAGGCCAGATATATTAGTAATAACAGGGCATGATGGGATGATAAAAAACGGAACAGGATATCAAGATATATATAATTACCGTAATTCTGCATATTTTGTTAAATCAGTTCAAGAGGCAAGAAGTCTAAATTATGAAGGTAAAGACTTGGTAATTTTTGCAGGAGCGTGTCAAAGTTATTATGAAGCAATTATGGAAGCGGGAGCAAACTTTGCATCATCTCCTGCTAGAATTTTAATTGATTTTATGGATCCACTAATTGTGGCGCAAACAATTGCAACAACAGAATCAACAAAATATGTTACTATTAAAGATATGGAAAATGACTTAAGAGATGGCATAAAAGGGGTAAATGGAATAGGTGCAATGGGAAAGAAAAAGATAGTTGTAACACAAATGTAACACAAATGTAAAGAAATAGTAAAAAACGGTAAAACCGTTGAAAACACTATTTTACAAAAGATGACAGATAATATCAGTTTTTGACAATAAACAACCAAAGTGATATAATTTATTTATGTTGATAAAGTAGGTGAGTAAATGATTTGCAAAAAAAATATTACAGATTTAAAAACTGATATAGGAGAAAAAATTGGACAAAAAGTCATTGTTAAAGGTTCTCTAGGAAGGAGTAAATCGTTTGAAAAAGAAGCAACAATAGAAAAAGCGTATTCTAATATTTTTGTAATAAAATATAATGAAAACAGTCAAAATGTTACTTACAGTTATACAGATGTATTAACCAGAACTGTTGAGCTTCAAGTATTTAATGGTGAAGAATATACACCATTAATTCCACCAATGGAAGAAATAAAGTCAGTAAAAAATTTATAATAATAAGAAAATTCCTTATATATAGGAATTTTTTTTTGTGTTTCTAATATAATTTAAGTAATAAAATAAGGAGGGAATTAGACATGAATATAGAAACGCAAAAAAATAATTTATGTATTAATCAAATCGTAGGACAAAAAACGGAAAATATAATTATTGAAGGAGATGTAATTATTCCAGATATTAAACCTGATATATTAAATGCAATAAATACAAATGGGACAGTTTGTATTTATAAAAAAGAAGTTTTAGATGGCAAAATAAGAATTGATGGTTGCATAAATTGTAATATTATGTATTTGGCAGATAATGAAGAATCATCTGTAAGAGGAATTAGCAGTAATATAGATTTTTCTAAAACAATTGAACTAGAAAAAGCTAGAAGTAAAATGATGGTAGAATGTCAAACAGATTTAAAAAGTATGGAATGTAAAATATTAAATGGCAGAAAAGTAAGCATAAAAAGTATATTAGAGGTAAATGCAAGAGTATCTGTTAATGAAGATGTAGAGTTTGTAGATAACATTACTAATATAAATGATATTCAAAGATTAAACAAAGAATTTAATATGAATTCTTTATTGGGTGCTGGTGAAACAAGAGCATTTGCAAAAGATACAGTAGCAATAGAACAAATAGATAATTTAGCAGAAATCATTAAAACAAATGTATGTATAATTAATAAAGAAACAAAAATAAGTTATAACAAAGTTTTGGCAAAAGCAGATGTGTCTGTAAAAATTATGTACTTAACAGAAGACAATAGAGTTTGTAGTGTGAAAAGTAAAATACCAGTTATGGGATTTATTGATATCCAAAATGTTTCAGAAGAAAATATTTGTGATGTAAGGTATGACTTAAGAAATTTACTCATTAAACCAAATAATGTAGAGGAGCATTCAATTTATATAGAGGCTGAAGTTGGAATGGAATGTAAAGTTTATGAAAATAAAAGAGTAAATTTAATTCAAGATTTATACAGTCCAAGTGTGGAGTTGAATTCTGAATGTAAAAAATTGAAAACCATGCAAGAAAAACGAAGAGTGCAAGATGTTTGTAATATTAGGCAAAAACAAGAAATACCAGAAATCAAAAATGAAAAAATATATGATACAGACGTTAGTGTAAACATTCAAAATCAAAATGTAATGAATGACAGAATTATTTATGAAGGAGAAATAGAAATTAACTTTATTTTCTCATCTAATAAAACAGGAGGGCTAGATTGTAAAAAAATTGCAATTCCATTTAATCATAATATGGAAGTAGAAGGAGTTGTCCAAGGTTCAAGAGTCAGCACACAAGTTGAAGTTGCAATGCAAGATTTTATAGTTATGCCAGATGAAAGCATTGATATTAAAATAGATTTAAATTTCTCAGTCGATATATCTAAAAGCACAGATGTAAATATAATTAATAATATAGATATAAAAGAAAACAGTAATCAAGATTTTTATAGTGTAGTAATTTATTTTGTAAAACCTGGGGACACTTTGTGGAAAATAGCCAAGAAATTTAAGAGTACTGTAGATGATATTGCAAGAATGAATGAAATTGAAGATGCAAACAAAATTGATGTTGGTATGCAACTATTCATTCCAAGATATGTTCCTATTATGAATAAAGAAAATGCATAAATCCTAAAATAATAGGGGGAGATAATGGATCGTATTTATTCTAGAAAAAGAATAAAATTACCAATATTTAAGTTCAATTTAAAAAAGAACGGAGAGTACTCTAAAAGAAATGCTAATAGAATGAAGGTAATAGTTATAACTATTATAGCTATTACTGTGGCAACAGTTATAATAAAATCTATAGAGCCAATATTAGAAAAGCAATGTATTGTTAGAGCTAAAAGTATTGCAACTAAAATATCAAATGAGCAAGCATCAGTTGTAATGAAAGATTATAAATATGAAGATTTATGCACAATTGTTAAAGACGATGCTGAAAATATTAAGATGATAAAGTCTAATATTATTCCAGTAAATCAGATAACATCTGATGTTGCTTTGAAAATACAAGAAGAGTTAAACAAAGTTGAAACAGATGATGTTTATATTAGACTTGGAAGTTTTACAGGCAGCAAGCTATTAGCTGGTAGAGGACCAAAGGTTAAATTCAAAATCTCGACTATTGGAAATGTTGAGACAGACTTGAAATCAGAATTTAGTTCTGCTGGAATAAACCAAACTTTACATAGAGTTTATTTGGAGGTGAAATGCAGAGTAGTAATATTAACACCATTTGATGAAGTAGAAGAAATAATTACAAACCAAGTTCTAATTGCTGAAGCGGTAATTGTTGGAAATGTTCCAAATAGTTATTATAATTTAGAAGGAATGAAACAAGACAACGTAGTAGATTTAATTGAGTAAAATTTTAGAGTAGTATTAATTCATTATAGTTATTTTTCAGTAAAAAAAGAAATATATTTTTGCTTGCAATGTTAAGCAAAACATGGTATAACAATATTATAAGGCTTACCGAAAATTTTGAAAGAAAGGTTGGTTTTACCATGATTTTGGAACTGCCAAGAAAATTTAATTCTCCGTATGTGGAAGTAACTAAAGATGGAGTATTAAAAATCTATCAGAACATCCGGTTTGAGGATCTTATGTATGAACTGACATATGCTCTTAAAAAGAAGAGGTGTGTATATTGTAATGTTAAGCTTAAAAGGAATAATAGTACTTTAGATCATGGTTTCCCGAGGTCTACTGGTGGCATTAGCATTACAAACAATTTGTTTCCAACTTGTATTAGCTGCAATTCAAGTAAAAGTGATTTTACACATTTTGAATTTCTTCAAGTATTATCCTGTGACAGTAAGAAGGAAAAAGAGCTAGCTATACAAGAAATAAGAAGGCGTACAGAAATTCTCAAAAGAAAAATTGGATTTAAACTTCCAAGAAAATGGGTAACGTTTCAATTCGTTGATAAAATTCATTATTACAAGCCAGCACAAGAACTGAGAGGAAAAAAATATAATAAAATAGTTAGATTCTATAATCAGTACAAAAAGATACCAATTCCTATTATTGTCGATAGAAATTGGAAATTGCTGGATGGTTTTAATGTAATTTTATTTGCAAAAGATTTTAACATTAAAAAGATTCCAGTAATACGGCTGGAAAATGTTGAATTAGTAGATTAGAAACGTAATTCGAAAATCAAAGCAAAAAAGACCATATAAACTTGCAAACTAAGTTATTTCTTAGTTTGCAGGTTTTCTTGTTGGAAATATAGAAGATAAAATAATAATTTAAAAAAATCCTTAAAAATATAAAACCTTAGAAGTATTCCTACATCTAAGGTTTTTGTGCTTTTTATAAAAAATATTTTATCTCTTAGAGAATTGTGGAGCTTTTCTAGCTTTTTTAAGACCGTATTTTTTTCTTTCTTTCATTCTTGGGTCTCTTGTTAAGAATCCGTTTGATTTTAAAATTGGTCTATATTCTTCATTAGCTTCTAATAAAGCTCTTGAAATTCCATGACGGATAGCACCAGCTTGACCTGTAAATCCACCACCAATTACTTTTGCAATAACATCATATTTACTAATAGTATTTGTTACTGTTAATGGTTGTCTAACTATAAATTTTAGTGTTTCAGCTCCAAAATATTCATCAATATTTTTTCCGTTTATTGTGATAACACCGCTACCTTCTACTAATCTAACTCTAGCAATTGAGCTTTTTCTTCTTCCAGTACCATAGAACATTATTTTTTCTGATTTTGCTTTAGGCATTTTTTATTTCCTCCTTAACTATATATTCCAAATTTCTGGTTTTTGTGCTGCGTTTTCATGTTCACTACCAGCATAAACTCTTAATTTTTTTATCATTTGTCTTCCTAGACTGTTTTTAGGAAGCATTCCCTTAATAGCAAGTGTCATTGCTTTTCCAGAATCTTTTTGCATCATTTCTCTAGCAGTAGTTTCTTTCATACCACCAATATATCCTGAATGATGACGATAAATTTTTTGGTCTAATTTCTTTCCTGTTAAAATAACTTTGTCACAATTTAGTATAATTACATGATCACCTGCATCCATGTTAGGTGTATAAGTTGGTTTGTGTTTTCCTCTTAATAATTTAGCAGCTTCTGTTGCTACTCTACCTAATGGTTTGTTTGCAGCATCGATAATATACCATTTTCTTTCGATTTCATTTTTCTTTAAGCTATATGTAGTATTATTCATGGTAAAAAATACCCTCCATTTCATATTTAATTTTATATTTATTTTATATGAAACCAAGTCAAAAACTACCGGGGAGAAGTTTTTATTTGGTCATATTACAAATTTATTGCTTTTCTATTCTAATACAAAATTACCCAAAAGTCAAGAAAAATACGCAAAAAAATTATTTGACACATAAAAGAAAATTATATAGAATTATAATATAAAAACTTCATGAAAAAGATTATAATATTTAAGGAGGGGCTTGTATATGAATAATAAATCTAAAATTGTTATAACCATTATAATTACTATACTAGTGTTAGTTTTTATTGGTACGGCAGGTGTAACATTTTATTATTTAATAAAAAACGATAATACAAATGGTAATATTAATGGTGGAGAAAAATCTAAAATAGATGATTGGAAATATAATGGTAAAAATGATAATACTGATACAACAGGCAGTAAAAACTTTTTCTCTAAAAATATATCAAAAGGGCTATCTGCGGATAGCAGTATACAATCAGTAACAGAAAGTTCTTCAGTAGAAAGCAAAATAGGTTATTCAGTTGGTGGTTCAAAAAACATACAAAATTTCAGAGAAAATATAAATAGTGGATATCTTCCTATTTCTACCGATATTACTTATAATGGACTATTTTATGATTATTATTTTGATACTGGAAAGGTAAAAGAGAGTTCCGAGCTTTTTTCACCATCATACTCTATGGCGGTATCAAATGACCCAATATCTTCAAAAAAAGAATATTATATGACAGTTGGATTAAATTCTAACATAAAACAAAGTGATTTTAAACGAAAAAAACAAAATATAGTAGTTCTTTTAGATATATCAGGTTCAATGTCTTCTAATTTAAATGATTATTATTATGATGCAAAAAATGGACTTTTTTCTAAAGCAAGAGAATTTTTAGAAAGTAAAGAAGATAAAAGCAAAATGAAACTTGCAAATGAATCTATTAATCTAATGCTAGATAAATTAAATGGCGATGATAGATTTGGAATGGTATTATTTGATGATAAAGCATATTTAGCAAAGCCAATAAATTTAACTGAAGAAACAAATATGGATAAAATAAAAGAGCATATTTTGGAAATAGAAGCAAGAGGTGGAACAAATTTTGAAGCGGGTTATACTAAAGCAACAGAATTATTTACCAAAGAACTATTAAATGATGATGAATATGATAATAGAATAATTGTAATTACAGATGCAATGCCAAATATGGGAACAACATCGAAAAAGGGATTATTAAGTTATGTAAAAGAAAATGCTCAAAATAAAATATATACAAGTTTTATAGGCATTGGAGTAGATTTTAATACAGAATTAATAGAAGAAATTTCAAATGTAAAAGGTGCAAATTATTATTCAATAAATAATAAAGAGAAATTCCAAAAAATATTAAGTGAAGATTTTGATTATATGATTACGCCATTAGTATTCGATTTAAATTTGAATTTGTCATCTAATAATTACGAAATAGAAGGAATTTATGGAATAGATTCAAAAGATAAATCTTCAGGAAATATTATAAAAGTAAATACATTATTCCCATCAAGCACGAATGAAGAAACTGGAACAAAAGGTGGAGTAGTTTTATTAAAATTAAAGAAAAAAGATAATGCAAATAATGATAATAAAATAAATTTAAATGTTTCTTATACTGATAGGAATGGAAAGAAATATTCAAATTCAGAACAGATAGAATTTGAAAATGATAATGAATTCTATGCAAATAGCGGAATTAGAAAGAGTATTGCATTAGTTAGATATGCAAATTGCTTAAAAGATTGGATTTTATATGAGAGAAGCAATAATAGTGAAAGATTTTATATAAATAATGAAAAAGGAATAATTGAATGTTCAGGATACACTAAAGAAGATATAAAAAATATTTTAGGGGAAAATGAAAGAACATCTACAAAACTTAGTGTTAGTGGTGAATATAAAAATATTTTTGAGAAAGTAAAGAAATATTTAGAAAACGAGAAAAATGAAGTAAAAGATGATACATTAAAACAAGAAATTGATTTACTACAGATTCTAATTAATTATTAGAGCTGTGGGTTAACACAATTGATTCTTATTTGTAGAGCAGTTATTAAAAACTGCTCTATTTTCAATCTATAATGTTTTAAAAGTAAAAAATTTAAAATGAAACAACAGCATTAATAAAAAAGTTGTTATATTTGCAATTGATATTTTGATTAAAAAGAAGGAGGTCAATTGAAAAAGTAAATTCTATTTGGAAAAAGTAAATTCTAGTTACCGAGTAAATGCTATTTATAAGCAAAAATTTAATG
>OLOK01000726.1_pt1 | contig 31206 bp, 15 predicted proteins | sample 1672591 | NCBI WGS metagenome assembly OLOK01 (sample SAMEA3136703, study PRJEB25190) | human gut metagenome | biome: human gut; feature: human-associated habitat; material: faeces | place: Austria | collected 2013 | reverse complement strand
GTCTATAAGGGAGATGCACAATGCTACGGCATTGTAATCTCCCTTTAAATATTTTTACAGATTTCAGAGGTCATAACATGGCAAAATATACCAAACAACAAGCTATCTCCATCATCACAGATTGTGCCGTTAAATATAAAGAGAATCTTGACGGATATCAGCTTTTATTCATTTTAAAAGATAAACATAAACATATTTCTTCTTTGGAAGTAAGTTTTAATCCGTATAATTTTCTTCACCTGACAGGCATAAAATTAGCAGATAAAACTACTGCTACTGATTTTTATGAGCGTTGTTTGAATCATAAGTTAAGTCCCGATGATTTTTCATTTGCCCCTGATGGAACTACACAATTAAAACTAGAAATTCTGCCACAACTTATGGTCAAAAATATCTCTGCAAAAATGGTTGGAGATTTCAATGGCTGCAACCCGAAATTATACACTGAAAAACTAGCTGGTGGCGTAAAAGCCTGTCTTGGCTTTGTAAAAACTCCTTATTCTGAATATGTACCAAATACGGTGTTAAATATAGATATTCGGACTGCTACCAGACTTCCATTACAGGTCATTGCTACATATCGCCGGAAAAGATCTGACTCCGTATATAACGAATTAGTTTACAAAGCGAAAAAAATAGACTGGGACAATATCACTTTTCCAAAAGATTATGATTACCTATCCAAACCAAACATGTAAAATTAGCAGTTCAATAAATAGAGGGAACACAAATTATTCTTCTTATGTGTTCCCTTTATTTATTGAACAAATACTTTTTATCTGTTTTTGCGTTATGAATTTCTCCTTTTTTCTTTTCGTACTTTATATTTTACTCCATATTTCTGAAAATATAGTTCACGTAATTCTCTATTTTTCATAACATCTTTAGCTACAATCCATGTCAATTCTGCTTGTATTTGTTTATCATTTTTATCAATTTGAGAAAAACATTTTTTTATAGTTTCCACATCTCCAGCCCATATAGCTTCGTTTATTTTTTCAAATAATCTATCTTCTTCGCTTTCTTCCATATCTTCAAATGCTTCTGGATGTTCTGCATAATACTCAGCTTCTGCTTCTGCCCTCTCAGCCCATTGTTCTACATATTCGTCTGAAAAAAGATATACTTCATTATAATATATATCGTCTAAATGAGTCTTGATCCACTTGTTTTCTGCTTCTATTTGTACTTCAATAAACTTAAACATTCTTGCTAATCTATTCATAAACAACAACATACAATGATTTAAATGGACGCTAGTATAATACTTGTCTTTATCCAACATATTATTATCACTCAACATATGGATACATTTCTTACATTCATTTATCAGTGTAAAATGTTTTAAGTTATCATATTCTTCTTGGGTAATAATATTGTCCAACAACAGGCTTTCAAACGGTAGACCTTCATACTGACTAATTATCTCTTTAAAATACACCAAAGAGATAGTTGAAAATTCTTCTAATTTTCTCTTTTCTTTTTCCTCAGTAATACTCTCTATATCAATCTCCTGCATTTTCTTAAAAAAATCTGAAATTTCTTTTGTTTCTTTCATAGGAATAAAAAATAATGTCTTCTTTTCTTCTCTTACTCGATATTCATCAATGTTTAATATAATATGAATATATAGCTTTCTTACTGAATCACACAATGGACTAAATATCATCTTTTTATATTTTTGTAATTTTTTTCGCTCGATTTGGGCATTTATAATTTCCAGATATAACGTAACTAATGCTGATGTAATAATTCCTGTTCCAATTCCAACAGCAATATTTCTTCTGTCCGAATCATTAATCCAACATGATGTGTATACTACTACTGCTCCACCAAATATAATTGCAATAATCGCAACATAGTTCCAATTTCTTTTTTCAAAAAAAGCCTTTATTTTCGTCATTACTGAAATTAAATTTCTTTTTATTTTCCATTTTTTTATCCACACTATATTCAGTTTCTCCATACTTCTATTAATTATGTCTTGCTTTATTATAATATCATATATCCCTATCTATTTAAAGTTTATGGTGTATATTAAATTATTACCTTACATAGAAAAAGCCAGCCACAATTATGTGACCAGCCTCTCTTCTACTTGCTCTATTTTTTGGTACGTTCTCCCTCAGATTCCATTACCTGTTGCATAGCTTTCTGTCCAGTGCGTCTTGCAACTTCTTCCTTTTTCTCATTCAGTTTTGCAAGGACAGATTCTTTTTGACGGTTCTTTTTATCTTTTGGTGCAGCATTATTCTTAAGTCCGTCAATCATATTATAATTTGCTTCCTCTGTGATTTCCGCACTTCGCAGGTATTCTCCATTCTCCATGTACTTCTGCCAGTTATCCAATTTCGGTTTATAGCCTTCTGTCTGCTCCTGCACTGGCGGATGCAGAGAATCAAGAATCTTCTGTTTTACTACATCATCAAATCCGTTGTAGGTGCTGTCTACAAGCACATTACCTTTCTGATCTAAGACTACATACGCAACATCTTTCCCATACTGCTCATGTTCCATAAGAAAATAATTTTTTCCCTCTACCAACAGGTAATCTATTACTTCCCATGTTCCGTCTTTTCCCTCTATTTCATATCCAACTGTATCTTTTGTAAGTCCACCGCTTTCTGAAGATGTGACTTTCATAAAATCAGGAATCTCTATAAAAGTGTCTTTGTTTACATAGTAAGTGGTCGTGGCACCATTATCATTAAGGATCAGCACATCACTGGTACTGACTGCATGACCTTTATAATTATGGGGCTGTTTCTTCTCCAGATCCTTTTTTATCTGCTCTGGCGTTTCTCCCGGTTTCATTGTTCCAAGATACACCTGTTCATAATTTGCCACCTGCACCGGAATCTGATCCTGTGCAAGTTCTTCATAGGTACGGAAAAGAAGATTTCTCAATTCCGGTTTCTTTTTTAACTGATAAACTGCAAACTGACTTCTACTCATTCTCCATCCACCTCCAGATCTGCTTTATAAATTTCTACCATTTTCTGCAATTCTTCATATCCCTCATCGCTAAGATAATAGAGCTTCTGAATCGTTGTAAAAATCAGCAGCTTCATATCTTCGTCCAGATAGGAAAAAATCTCATCCATTGCTTCCATTGTCTGTACCCGGTTTCCTGCATCAAAAATTGCCACTGCTATATATTCATCTTCCTCAAACCTTACTATCATAATGTTACATCTCCCTTCTTATGTGCATTGGATTTTTCTTTCGATGTATTCTGCTCCTGCTCTTTTATTTTCGCCTGACGCTCTCTGAGTGCCTGAAGAACAGATTCTTTTCTGCTCTTTGGCTGCGGAACATTTTCTTTTTGTACAGGCTTCTCCGCTATTTTCGTAAGCTCCTGCTTTTGAGCAAAATATTTTTCCACATCATCCATTGCTTTCTGTACTAATGGACTTTTCTTATAATGCTGAATCATATCCACCTCTTCCCGATCAACTTTTCCAAGTCGCATAAGGTCATACGGTCCGTCGTAATCACTTCCATCATGCAGTTCAAATCCAACACCTTTTATTCCATTCATGCGATCTGCAGGAATTGTTTCATAAATGCGTAGGGCTTCTTCCAAGGTAAGGTTCTCATGATACTCACCCATAACAGGAAATTCCATACACTCTGCAACATAAAAAGTAATCGTGGCTTCTGGCTGTTCCTGCTCTGGTTGCCTGGTAAAAACAGAGAGTGTTTCCGCATTTTCCAGACGTGAAAGCAATGATCGGGCAGTGACTACATCACTGTCTATATCCGATTCTTCCGACACCTCAATCAGCCAGTTTTTTAAACCTGCTGTATCCTTGTTCAAAATATCCTCTGTGATTTTCTCGACCTGTTCTTCCCTATTTTCAACGGTATCCTTATATCCATAAGTATCATACTCATAACTAAAATTATCCAAGTCCACTGCGAGTTTCTTGATTTCCTGCTGATCAAGATAGGCTTCTGATTCCTTTATATACTCTGCCAGAGTAATTCTTTCTTCTAAGATTGGGTTAATGTCTACTTTAATGCCTGCTATTGCCATACCATAAGAATTCAATTCGTTAAAAAAACTATCCTCCCGAATATTTCCCCGATAAGAAAGCACTACATCAAGATCAGAATCTGCACGATACAGGTCATCTCTGCTTCTGGAACCATGTACTCTCGCCCCAATCAATGTAACTTCATTTTCCAGTCCCATTTCTTCCAGAACAGCTCTTGCATGAAATAAAACTTCATATTCAATTTCTGCCCTCCCCATTCCATTCAATGCTGTTTCACATCTGCCAAGTTCCGAAGTGAATCGAACATCTCCACTGGCCAGCACTTCTTTAGAATGACTGATTACCTTATCCCGAAACTCCCTGTCATCAACTTTTACACATTCAACATCTTCCAAACCTTCATTTTTCAGGCTGGCATACATTGCTTTCTGAATAGAATCTTCTGGATTTCCACAGGCATCTCCTGAAATTTCATGAAGTTTCTGATCATAAACCAGGTATTTATAGCCTTCCTCAGTCGGTTGCACTGTTAAATACATACCAGACATTTTAAATTGTACGGTTATTCCTTCATAATTTTTTAATGCCGGTTCCCTGTCATAACCATCAAAAAAAGCCTTTGGACAATTACGTTCAAACTGTATCTTCTCCATTCTCTCTTCTTCTGCATATTCAATTTCTGCATACAGTTCTTCATAATCCATCACATTTGCACCTTCTAGGGGCAATCCTTCTTCCTCTAAAATGTTCTCCATTGCTTCTGAAATAGAAATATCCGGATTATCGTAGACACCACCATCCAGTTCCAGATAGTCCTTATCATAGAATGTATAATCATAACCATCTTCTACTGTCTGGATTGTAAAATACTTCTCTCCAATCTGGTATGCTATCTCTGTATCATGCCCTGCCAAACTGTTGCGTATATCTTTAAAAGTATTGTATATCTGCGGATTCAACCATCCTTCCACTTTCTGACAATCATAGATCAGCGTATCTATTCCATTCTTACACTGGATGAAATCAAGACTGCCTCGCAGCGGTGCCGTATTTTCAATTCCAAGAGCTTTCATTTTATGGTTTGGCAGAGAGTAATATGCTCCGAGGGCAGCTCCAAGATCCTTATATCGCTCAATCTTCATTCCACCTTTTGCTGCCAGATCTTCGATCACATAATATTGGTCAATATAATGATTTTCTGGCATTTTCAGGTCAATGCCATTATTTTCTCTGACTTTATGTATCTCGAAAAAACTGAATTTCTGTTCTTCCCCCTGCTGATTCTGTCCGGTCAATGTCGGCTCCCATGTATCCGTACTGATTGACTGCTGTTCCATGATTTTCATAACTGTTCCGTCTGCTAAGATGACTGTTGCCTGGTCTGGAATGTCCATCAGGTCATATACCGTTGCACCATTTTCTTCCAGATATTCTGAAATAGCTTCCCTGGCTCCTTCATCAAATCCATGCCAGACGTCTTCTGCCACCAGTGTTCCATTTTCCGATACGATAATATCTGCCACGTCCTGACCGTATTCCTCACTCCTCATCTGGAAGAATCGCTCCCCATGATACGTTTTCATATCCATCGCATACCAGGTGCCTGTATGTCCGTCTGCTTCATACTCTCTTGTAGTTTCAGTGATATGCTGATTTTTCACACCAAGCACCTCTTCCAGTTTCCGGGTACGGATTTCTTTTCTTGCCATATCAATAAATCCATTCAGGACTGCAGGATGGCTGCCCACAATATAGTCCCTGTTCAGATTTATTCCTCTGCTGATATTTTCCGGAATATCAATGCCATCTGCCCACCGTTTATTGCCATCAGAAAATCTTCCATCATAAGAAAGTTGCTTTAATGTGTTTGCCAGAACAAAGGCAACACGTTCTTCTCCATATTTTCCGATCACATCTATCGCAGTATCCGGGTTCAGACTCATGCCATCAAAGTTTTCTGTGATTGCCTGTTCGATTGCATTTTTACAGTCAATATTCAGTTTTCTGGAATCCAGGTAAGCATCTACATTTCTCTCCTGCATAGCCTTTTCCAAAGTTCCCATATAAACTTCCGGATATGCTTTTACCGGATTGGCATTTAACATCTCAGCTCTCTGTGCCACAAAGTCCGGCAGTTCTGTAAAACCAAAGGAATCCACATAGTATGCGGTTAATCTGCCGCCCCGGTTCATAATGATCACATCACTGACTGACATGGAATGCCCGGTAAAATCGTTTGGTCGTTCTATATTAAAACGCTCAAAAAGATTGTCCAGTGTCGTAGCATCTCTCAGTCTTTCACTGTAAACCATCTGATAGTCTTTGCCATCTACGGTAAATCCCATTTCTTTTGCCGCTTCCAGACTTAAAAATTGGTACCCTCTTTCTTCCTGTCCACTGTTGATCTGGTAAATTCCATAGCGGTTTCCATCACTTTCTAAAAGAAGTGTTTCTTTGATTTTTGCTTTTTCTTCCGGTGTCATAACCGTTTCCTGACTTCTCCGGTAATTTTCCCATTCAAATTTCGTCACTCCGAATAACCCGTCATGCTGTAAAATATCCAGTTCCAGATTCATAACCCTCTGTGACTGTTCCTGACCACTCACTGCTCCGGTCAGCCCGTAAACTGTTACTCCCTCATGGTGCAGTTCCACTGCCCGTTCCCTGGTAAGCGGAAGCATACTTTCTGAATAAAATCCGGCTTCATGCAATTCTGATAAACCGATCATCGAATCCGGCAGACTGTCAATCTGTTCCTCCGCTTCTCCAATCAGTTTTAGTACCGCTTCCCTGTTTCCATCCAGAATAGATTCTGCAAGATTCTCTGCCAGTTTTTCCGTTGCTTCCCTGTCATCCAGTTTATAAGCAAAATTCACGATAAGGTTTCTCTGGTCATTGCTGAAAATCGTCCGTTCCTGTTCCAGACGGTTGATGGTCTGCTCCGCATACTGCATGACACTCAGTTCTTCTGTCTGCTCCACAGCAGTTACTTCCTGCTCTGGCCTTTCGATATGAAGTTCCTTGAGTTTTTCCTCAATCTGTCCGATCATATCAGCAGAAGTCTTACGGATGGTGTCCATAGAAGCACGAAGCTCTTTCATATTTTTACCGGAAGACCAGCTCGCAATATAGGAAAAGGAATACTCCGATGTATCCAGTCCAAAATGGTTGCATACCACATAGGCAACACTTTCTGCTTCCACTTCCCTTGTAAGCTGGTCTTTTACGATGCCCTCTGCTTCCATCTGGTCACGATCATGCAATACTGCATGTGCCGTTTCATGCACCGCTGTTTTCATGGTCTGTGCTTCACTCATGCCAGGCTGGACAGCGATATATTTATCGACAAGCTGATAAAAGCCTTTCGCCTCCCCATCAATCTCAATAAAACGGATGGGAACCGGGGCAACCGTTTTCAGTGCTTCCATAAAATCATGGTAGATCAGAACATCCCCCTCCAGTTCTGATACCTCAAACTCTGGAATCGGTTCTCCTGTGGTCTGACTGACATCAAATACTGTCGTAACCCGGAATCTTGTAATGACACGCTCTACTACTTCTGTTTCCGGCTGTCCATCTTCCCCGATCACAATCTCTCCTGTTTCCGGATCAGTTTTTTCAATCTCCTGTTTCTCTTTAAACGGAGCCGGGGCAATGATCTGTATGCCTTTTTCCCCTCTTTTTACCTGCCGGTTAAATTTCTTCTGCCATGCCTGATACCCCGCTACCAGTGTCGCTTCCGGTTTCTGCATGGCGATCAGCAGAGTATTATTGAAACTGTAATTATGGAACTTTGCCATTGTATTCAGATATTCGCTATACTTTTCTGATGTGAATATTTCTGCAACACCCTGTTCCAACTGCTCTGTAATCTGCTTTAATTGTTCTTCTCTGTTTGCCATAATCAAATCCTCCATAGAAAAATCCCGCCAAAGCTCTGGTCACTCTGACGGGATACCCTTTATAACTCCTGTTCATGTTTCTTTTTAGGTTTCTGCTGTGTTTCTCTTGTCTGCTCCTGCTGTTTCTGTTCTTTCAGTCTTTCCAGAACAGACGTTTTATGAACACTGTCAGCAATTCTGTCCTGTCGTTCCTCCGGCATGTTTACTTCCGGGTTTTCCCCGATTCCCTCATCTGCCAGAAGATTTTCTCCCCCTTTCTCATCCATGTTGAGCATGGCATTTAATTCTGCCAGACGTTCCATTTTTTCACTCAGTTCCGCTTCTTTCGGGAATGGCTTCTGCACCTCTTCCTGTGCGGTCTTTAACTGCTGTTGTACCGTTTCCAGATTCTGCTCGGTATCTGCCAGCTTTTTCCCGATTGCAGAGAGTGCATTATGAATTCTCTGGATATTGCCCAGAGTATCCTTTCCGAACTCAATCTTATAAGAACATTTTCCCTTAATCGTCATGGTATAAGTATTCGACAGGAAATTATATTCTGAAGAAAGTGCAAAACCATGATATTCCCCGATCTGCCCTGCTGATTTCACGGACTTCAAGCCGGATGCTGCTGAAAGTAGTGCAACTCCCGCTTCTTTTTTATCGGTATACAGCTTTCCACCGACTGTCATTGCAAAGTGGTCATTATCCTGTAAATCTATTCCTTTAACCACATCTGCATCCACACGCATACCGGCAATCTTCTCTTTTAATGCGGTAATCTGTACTGGATACCGCTTTGCAATATCCGATTCCAGACGATAGATCTGACTGGTGTGGTTTGCTTTCAGAAGTTTCAGTTTACTTACCTGCACATCCAGATCCATCTTTTCTTTGATGTATTCGTTTCCTGTTGCCAGTGCCTTGATCTCTGCATAAGATAGAGCTGTATCATCTACATCTTCACAGGCACGCACCGGGGATTTACTGGTCATGATCTGTGAAATAAACTTCTGCTTGTTTTCCAGAATCTGCCACATGTACGAATCGAACGTATTTTCCGTTACATACCGGAAGATTTTTACCTTGTCATTCTGGTTTCCCTGTCTGAGAATACGTCCCTCCTGCTGTTCCAGATCAGACGGTTTCCAGGGGCAGTCCAGATGATGCAGTGCAAGTAATCTGTCCTGGACGTTGGTACCAGCACCGAGTTTCGGAGTGGAACCCATCAGGATTCTTACCTGCCCTGCCCGCACCTTTGCAAACAGCTCCGCTTTTCTTACTTCCGTATTATATTCATGAATAAATGCGATCTCCTCTTTCGGGATTCCCCGTTCCACCAGCTTGTTTCTTACATCATCATACACGTTGAATGTTCCATCATTTTTCGGTGTGCTGAGGTCGCAGAAGATCAACTGGGTAGCCTGTGTATCTTTTCCGTCCTCCCATACCTGGAAAGCATTCTCCACACAGGCATTTACCTTGCTTTCCCCTGCATCCGGTAGCATATCATTCAAAAGCCTCTGGTCTAATGCACATTTTCTTCCGTCATTGGTAATCTTGAGCATGTTATCTACCCTTGGATCTACTGCACCGCCCCTGACCTGTTCTGCACGTTCCGAAAAGGCTTCCACCATTTCTTTCTGTTCCTCACTCGGCTTTAATACTTCATTGATATATTCTGCTTCCGGTACAGGAAGATTCAGCATATCTGCAGTCTGAATATCCGCAGCTTCTTTAAATATGGAAATCAGTTCTGGAAGATTAAAGAAACGGGCAAATCGTGTTTTTGCACGATAGCCCGTCCCTTCCGGTGACAATTCGATTGCCGTAACTGTTTCTCCAAAAGTTGCTGCCCACGAATCAAAATGTCCCATTCCCATATTCATTAAAGTATCATACTGGAGGTATCTCATAATGGTGTATAATTCAGTCATACTGTTTGATACAGGTGTTCCCGTTGCAAACGTGATTCCCTTTCCCCCGGTAATCTCATCCATGTACCTGCATTTCATAAACATATCTGAACTTTTCTGTGCATCGGTCTGTGAAATGCCTGCCACATTCCGCATTTTTGTGTATAAAAAAAGGTTCTTGTAAAAATGTGACTCGTCCACAAACAGCCTGTCCACGCCTAGTTGCTCAAAAGTCACCACATCATCCTTTCGTGTCTGGTCATTCAGTTTTTCCAGTTTTGCTTTCAGGGTTTTCTTTGTCTTTTCCATCTGCTTGATCGTATACTGCTGTCCCGCTTCCTCTTTTGCTGCTTCAATAGAATAGGTAATATCTGCGATCTGATCTTCCAACAATGAAATCTGCCTTTCCCTGGAAAGCGGGATTTTCTCAAACTGGCTGTGTCCGATAATGACCGCATCATAATCCCCTGTTGCGATTCTGGAACAGAACCGTTTTCTGTTTGCCGGTTCAAAGTCTTTCTTCGTTGCCACCAGAATATTTGCTCCCGGATATAAGCGTAAAAAATCGCTTCCCCACTGTTCCAGCAAATGGTTCGGAACCACATAAAGACTCTTTTGTGCCAGTCCCAGACGCTTGCTCTCCATACCGGCTGCGATCATCTGGAACGTCTTGCCTGCACCTACACAGTGTGCAAGCAGGGTATTATTTCCATAAAGGATATGTGCCACCGCATTTTTCTGATGCTCCATCAGCTTAATTTCCGGATTCATTCCGACAAACTGAATGTGACTGCCATCATATTCCCTTGGCCGGATGCTGTTAAACCGTTCATTATAAATTTTGCAGAGTGTTTCCCGTCGGCTCATATCCTTAAAAATCCACTCTTTAAACTCTTCCCGGATCAGTTCCTGCTTCTGCTGTGCCAGGGTGGTTTCTTTCCGGTTCAGTACCCGGTGTTCCCCATCCGCATCATGTATTGTGTCATAGATTTTTGTGTCACGCAGATTCAGTGCATCCTCCAACAGCCTGTAAGCATTTGCCCTTTGTGTTCCGTAAGTTGCGGTGGAAAGCGGGTTATTGCTGCTGTCCACGTTCTTTCCTTTTACGTTCCATTGTCCGGTCACTTCTGCATACTGTACTTTGATACGCTCATAATTGATATGCTGTCGTGGTGTATGGAATGTTTCTGCCATGAACTCTGTAATATAGTCCGGCGAAATCCATGTTGCACCAAGCCTTGCTTCAATCTCGGAAGCGTCCAGATCTTTCGGCTGTACCCGTTCCAGTGCCTGTACATTGACCATATATTCCGGGTGGTTCTCTGCAAACTGCTTTGCAATGTTCAGCTTCTCCCTGACATTCCCGGAAAGATACTCGTCGGATGGCTCCCATTTATCCGTAAGCGGATTCTTGAAGATAACACCTGTAAGCTCCTCTGTGACCTCCTCCTCTGTTTTTCCGGTAAGCTCCATCATATAAGGAATATCCACTTTTGCCTTTTCCCCGATAGATACCGCCAGTGCCTCACTTGCAGTATCTACCGATGTTACCGGCTCTGCCCTGCGGATCGTCCTTTTCGTAAATATGTCTGCTTTCCGCTTCAACTCGCCCTTTTCGTCCAAAAATTCAAGGGAAGTCAAAAGGCAATAGCTGCTGTCCATGCTGAACGCTCTTTTATTCGCATTGCTGCTGAGTAGTCCATATTTTGCAGTAAAGCTGTCATAAACCTGATTCAATTCAGCCTGTAAGCTGGCAACCTCTTCATCACTGCATTCTTCCAACTGCCGTTCCAGAAGCCTGTTTGTTGCATCCCGGATGGCAACCATGCCTCTGACACGTTCGCCTGTCACAACGGGAAGTTCCATCTTATTCATAACAGAATTTTCCCTGTAATAAATATCCTCTCCGACAAGTGCAAAGCTGAAGTTCTTAATGTTCGGATCTGCCGGTATGGATACCACCTGTTCTTCCAGTTCCGTATCCAAAATCTCCTGCTCTGTGATAGTTCCCTGGATATACTTTACCGCTTCTTTTATCTGCTCTGCCAGATCTGCTCCCTCTTTTGCCTTTACTGTTACTTCCTGTTTTCCGTACTGGGTACTTTCTGTTGTGAAATCCCCAAGCACCATTTCCGGGTGGTCAGCAAAATAAGAATTGACCGTATAGCCTTCTGATGTGGTTTTTAACTGTACCCAGTCTGGCTCTGTGATCGCAGCCCTGTCCCTTTTCTGGAAAAACAGAATATCCGCAACCACACTGGTATTGGCATTTCTCTGGAAAGCATTGTTCGGTAAGCGGATTGCCCCAAGCAGGTCTGCCCGGTTTGCAAAATACTGTCGGACTTCCGGATTCTGTTTATCCATTGTACCGCTTGATGTGACAACTGCCACCACTCCTCCCGGACGTACCAGGTCTAAGGATTTTGCGATAAAATAATCATGGATCGTAAAATGGTATCTGTCATACTTGCGGTCACTGACCTGATATGCCCCAAACGGTACATTTCCAATCACACAGTCAAAAAAGCTGTCCGGGTAACTGGTTTCCTCAAATCCCTGTACTGCAATCCTGTTCTTCTGGTAAAGCTGTTTCGCAATCTGCCCGGAAACCGGATCAAGCTCCACGCCATACATATTTGCAGCACTCATGCTTTCCGGTAAAAGTCCCATAAAGTTACCAACTCCACAGGATGGTTCCAGGATATTTCCCTGTTTCAGTCCCATATTTCCAAGTGCTTCATACATAGCCTTGATAACTGTCGGAGAAGTATAAAAGGCATTCAGCGTTGATGCCCTTGCTGCACTGTATTCTTCTGGCGTGAGGACTCCTTTTAACTGCGTGTATTCCTCTGCCCAGGCACTGTTTCTTTCTTCAAAAGCCTGGGGAATACCGCCCCATCCAACATATCTCGACAACACTTCCTGTTCTTCCGATGTTGCTAATCTCTGATCCTGTTCCAGTTCTTTCAGCAGCCGGATAGCTTCCATATTTGCTTTAAACTTTGCCTTCGGACCGCCAGCACCAAGGTTATCGTCCGTAATATGGAAATTATGAGGTTCCTGTTCCTGCACCTGTTCATTCTGCAGATATGGTAAAAATTCTCCCTCATAGCCAAACAGTTCGTTCTCCCCTGGAATATAATTTCGTCCGGTTTCCATACACCGGAAAATATCAGCTTTTGATGAACCACTCGCTTCGTAGAATCCTGCATAGGAATATAAAATATCTTCTTCTCGCTCGTAGGTAGTCAAGTGCAATTCTGTATTTCCTCTTGTCTGGTTTACCAGTTCTTTCCCTTCCAGACCTTGCGGAAGAATCCCCACTGCTTCAAAATGATACCCCTGATATTCAAATACATTCTCGTCCCACTGTTCCTGTACAACTACATCTTCTGGCTCAGATTCTGGTTCCCCTTTTTGTACCTCCTCCATTTCTGCAGACGATTCTTCCACTTCTGGTTCTTCTGTATTTTCTTCTGGTTCGGAGGCACTCACAATATCAAATAAAGACATCTGGTATCCATCTAAGCCATCTGCCTGATCTGGTACTTCCTGTGCTGGGAAAATCGTATAGCTGCCTTCCACATACTGATGTACTTCCGTCAATAGCTGTAATTTCTTCTCATAAGTTTCATTCACTGATTCAAAATCCAATGGCAGCATTGCCAGTGCATCGTCCATCGCCTGTAACAATTTCTGCGACTGCCCCGAATCATTCAGCATAACAGGAAGTTCTTTTCTTGCTTCTTCATTAAAGAAATCCTGCTTGAACGGACGCTCGATTTCTTCTGGCAGCCTTGCATAAAAACTGATCACTTTTCCTGCAATCCGTTCCCTCTCATATTCCGGCATACGGGAATAATCTGCGGAACGTAAGAACTGCTGGTTATCAATCAGATAGCCGATTCTTTTTGCAACTTTTGCCCAGGGCAGCAACACCGAATTATCTGGATTCCCATAGTCCCCTCTCTCCAGCTTCAAACCTTTCCCATCATAATCTGCATGTGAATTGTCTGCTCCACATAAAGCATGGCTCTGACCGCCTATCCCATATTTTTCCTTGATAAAATCTGTCCTTGCCTTATCATCTCCATTCAGAAGATAAAAAGAATAGGTAGAAAGCCTTCCATCCGAATACGGACCGCCACCGGCAAGAAAAGCATCTATTTCATCTTGAGTAATAAATACCTTATGTTCCTGCCATGCGAATTCATCTCTGGCATTGTATGGAATTACTTCTGCTGCAAATTTCTGAAACTGACCGGATATTCTGATTGGATTATAGGTGCGGAACCGCATAATGCTTTTATCTTCCTCATAAGCCATTGCCAGTCCTTCCAGACGCTCGTTCAGATCTGCCAGCCACTCCGGCTCTGTTAGTTTCTCTTCCAGATAATCAGTAATTTCCGGATAAATACTGTGAAGATGTGGTAAATCCTCTTCATCAAAGACAAGTTCTGCTACACCCTCTGCCATATCCGCTTTCATATAGGCAAGTGCCTGGGCATGTTCCTTTATCGCATTCTCCCTTGCAACATCAAGTACAGACTGTGGTGCATACTCGCCTTGCTTCAAAAGCTGATGGATACGACCACTCACATCTTCCCAGGATAAAAACGCCTTATCCAGAATCTGATCGGTAACCGTATGCCCTACTGCAATCTGCAATCCCGTTTCGTCAAACCAGACAGAATATTCCATGCCATTGATTTCAAAGCCCTTTCCACCAGTCCCATACTCCCGCTTCACAAACTCTGTATATTCTTCCGGTGTCTGTTCACTCATAAAATTATAGATAATACGAAGCTGGCTCTTGCTTCGGTTTCCTCCGGTTCTTAAAACCTCATCGACCACCTCACTTGGAATGGCAATCTCCCCGGCATAGAGGGCAGCTATTCTGTTTTCGATTTCTCTTTTCTGTTCATTTACAGATGGAAGTTCGGGCAAAGATAAAGCAGAGGCAATTTCTTCCTCTGCTTTACTTAACTGATCTTCACTTGTGTCTTCAATTAGCTGTACACCAATTCCGTCAAGATGCTCTCTTCCGCTGTTGCCGTCAGACTGTTCATATGTGCTGTCCACGCCATCGGGTTCTCCTCTTTCGATGGTGCCGGATTCTTCTCCAACAGTTTCGCCATCTGTACTTCCAATCTCTTCTGTGCTGTTTTCTCGATCTCTTCCAGATGGCTGTTCAGTTTCCCGGTCAGTAACAGGCTCTGATACAGGCTGTTCTTGTGTTCCTTCAGAAATGTCCTCCGCAGCATTCCGTATTTCCCAATCTGTACCTCTGTCTCCTGGATTGTCAGATTCGGAAACAGATAATCCCCTTTGCGATGATATGTCAGTCCCATGCTCATTTCCTCCTTCATCTTCCTGTGAATATTCGTTTTCTATGATTCTGTTGTTGTTTTCTTCACTTTCACGAATTAACGTGTTAAATTTATTATAATTCCTTTCCTCAGAATTTTCAATACCCTTTTTCATTTCTTCTAATGAAATACGGTGTACAAATCTTCCAATATCCACTAGCACAGACTCACTGGCCATGCTCGTCGCATTTCCAATAAATGTCAGCACTGATAAACTGTTATAGTCTGTGATATGTACGAAGTCCATTTCTTCCTGCCGTTCCAACGGATCAAGTCCGCATCTGGAAGCCAGCGTATAATAAATGCTGTCTGTCAACAGACTGCGAAATTCACTGCGTATGGTATCTTCTTCCAGCTCCTCCAGGTACGTTCCTTCCATCACATATGTCAAGCCATCCAGGTATTCATCCAGATTTTCTTCTACCATATACTTTGCTGTTGCCATCAGTGCATCAGAAAGACTTCCTGTATCTTTAGCTTCCAGTCCATAAACTTCTTCTAAATGGTTTAATAACTCCTCCTGTTGCTTCTCCTGCAACCGCCACAGGTAAGGGGTTCTTCCACCTTTTACCTTATGAGTATCCTGAATATCAAATACATATCGGAGTCTTGTTTTCTGCATGGTTTCATCCAAAAGAGCAATTCCCTTTGCTCCTCGGTTTACCCACCGCAGCATTTTTTCATTCCATAATTCCAGCGAAGCACAGGCAGTTGCTTTTGGACGCTGCGCGTGGATCAAAAGCTGATCCATAAATGGATACCGATACAGTCTGGCTGCAGTATCCAGATAATTCATCCAGTCCCTTGGTGAACTGCTGATACGGGTTGCATGATACTCCGCAAGTCCCCGTATCTCATCTAAATGAGCCATAACTCATTCCTCCTTCCGTCTGTGCCTTATTTCTTCTTTTTAGGAAATTCCAGACTGAATCTGGCTTTTCCATCTTCTAACCCTAATACCAGATCGGCATCAAATTTGCTGTCTTTTTTCTTGGAATACAGTCCTTTCACATGGGTACGTCCATTTTTCAGAAGCTCCACCGCCATCTTTTTATCCATCGACTTTTTCATACTTTCCAGAAAGCGGTTCGACTTCCACAGAGCAAACTGACAGCTTCTGTCAGAGCAGTAATAATTGGTCTTACCCTCATATACATCAGAACCGCATACCGGGCATTTCCCGATTACTTCCTTTGCAATCTGAAAACGGTTCCGTTCTTCTTCCGAAATTGCCCTGCACATAGAAAGAATCTCATTAATCATGGATACAATCCCATTCATAAATTCATCTTCCTGGATTTCCCCCTTTTCCATCATCAGAAGCTGATTCTCCCATTCTGCTGTCAGGCCTGCAGATTTCAGATTCTCCGGCATTACATGAATCAGCTCACATCCTGCTACGGTAGGAAGAATCTGTTTTCCTTTACGTTCTGCATAACCGGAAGATACCAGCTTCTCAATGATATTCGCTCTGGTTGCCGGTGTCCCAAGTCCTTTTTTCTCTGTTTCAGAATCAAATTCCTTATTCCCCGCTGTTTCCATCGCAGCAAGCAGGGTATCTTCGGTAAACATCTTCGGCGGGGAAGTATAATGTGTACTCTTCTCTGCCTTCACAGAGGCAAGAGTCATTCCTTCCTCATATCCTTCTGGAAGTTCTGTCTTATGATCCGGTTCGTCAGGTTTCTTATCCTTTACACAGTATTTCCGAAAGGCTTCTTCCACTTCTTTGAAGCCCATCTGTACAGGCAGCTTTCCCTTTGCAGTAAATTCATGTTCTTTGCACTGTACGGAAATTTCTGTCTGCTCATAAAGGTACTCTTCCCCTGTTGCCTGAACAAGCTGCTGTCCGATCAGCATCAGCAGATTTTTCTTTCCACTGGAAAGTCCTCCCATGCCTTTTTCCATTGCTTCTTTTGTCGGCAGTATTGCATGATGATCAGATACCTTTGCATTATTAACCACACGATCTATGTTACCTCTAGTCTGTCCAGATTCCAGAAACGGAAGAAAATCTGTCATGCCTTCGGCAAGCATTTTTACCGTTTCTTTCATATCTTCGGTTACATACTGACTGTCTGTTCTCGGATAGGTAACCATCTTTTCTTCGTACAGCTCCTGCAGCATATCCAATGTCTTCTGGGCAGTGTATCCAAAAAAACGATTTGCTTCCCTCTGCAGACCGGTCAGATCATAAAGTTTTGGTGGGAAAGTCTTTTTCTGCTCTCTTTTTACCCTTGTGACCAGTGCTTCTGTCCCATCACAAAGTTTTCTTAATTCTTCCGCTTCCATTTCTAACGGGATACTCTCTGATGTTACCATAAGTTTCCCATCTGACAGAGAAACCTTATAATAGGCTTCTTTCTTGAAATGCTCGATCTTCTCTTTTCTTTCCGTCAGCATGGCAAGCGTCGGTGTCTGTACCCTGCCAACTACCAAACGCTTAAAATATCTGGTTGTGTAGGCTCTCGTTGCGTTCATTCCAATCAACCAATCCGCCTGTGCCCTGCATACCGCAGCATTACAAAGCCCTGCATATTCTCTCCCGTCAGTTAGGGACTGAAATCCTTTCTGAATGGCTTCATCTTCCATTGAACTGATCCACAGACGCTTCACTGATTTCTGACAGCCTGCCAAATCATAAGCTCTTTTAAAAATCAGTTCTCCTTCTCTTCCGGCATCACAGCCATTGACCAGATATGCTACATCTGCCCGGTTCATTAAGCCGCATAGCACATCAAACTGCTTCTTTTTATCTTCTGATACCTGAACTTTCCATACTTCCGGAATGATCGGCAAATCCTCAAACTGCCATTTTGCATATTTTTCATTATAAATTTCCGGTGGTGCATATTCTGCCAGGTGTCCCAGACACCAACTGACAATGCAACTGTTCCCCTCCAGATACCCGTCCTTTCTCTGATAAGCAGATAAATTTTTTGCAAGGCTTTGTGCCACGCTCGGTTTCTCTGCAATCACTAAAAATTTCGCCATGTTTTCCTCCTGTTCCTGTCAAAAAGGCAGTCCATAAAGAACTGCCCTTTCTCCATACCTTATGCTTTTTTGTTATTTCTGCTGATCTTCCGCATTTTCTTCATCTTCATTGATGTAACTGTCATCAGCAAATTCCAGGCCTTCCTCTACAATACCGTCCTCTTTTTTCTTTCGGAATTTACTTAAAGCAAAAGCAGCTAAACCACCGAATACCAGTACAATGCCGCCGCCCAGGATCGCAGAACCAAACATTTTATTACCACCGGATTCTGGATTCACTTCTGTTTCTGGCTGTACGGTAGTTTCTGGTTCTGGTGCTGCAGTCGTTTCCGGAAGAACAACTGCTGATTCCTCTTTTTTCTCGGTTTCCTCGTTTTCGTCTAAGAACTCTGCCAGATCATTTTCATCTACCAGTGACATCATGTACACGTTCTCGGAAGTACCGGAACGGTCAATGACCATATAAAAGGTATTTCCATTCTTTGTCTGTACAGTCAGAAACTGCTTGGAACTGTCATTCTCCTTATCATCCACAAGCTGTCCGTTTCCCGGTGTGGAAAACGGTGTTTCCTCTGTGGTAGGCTGCTCTGCCGGCTGTTCTTCTATCACCTGTTCCACTGCTTCTGTCTGCTCTGCATTTTCATTTGCCTGTGCAAATGCAGTCACACTGGCAGAACCCATCAGTATTGTTGACGACAACATAATCATCAAAATTTTTTTCATTACTTTATTCTTCATCTTCCAAATCCTCTCTTTCTTCTATCAGTCCGGTTAACATTTCGCTATCCATATTTTCTTCTTTCTTTATACCTGTTTCAGAACTATCCATAGAAAGATTGCCCTCTTCATCAAACTGCATGGTAACTGTTCCGTTCTGAATTCCATCCAGAAAAGTCAGCATCTTTCGGCTATCCATTTTCATGGAACGGATTGCCTTAATGATTTCTGCATCTTCCATCTGCTTTTTCTGGATTCTCAGTTGCCTTACATGCTCCTGCAATTCCAGAATCTTGTTTTCAGTTTTCTGAATATCATCCAGAACCTTTTTTAATCGCATATTCATCTCTCATTCACTCCCTTCTAGTGAAGTCTGCCAAATGCCATAAAATGTTGCTGCCAGTAAGAACTTGCAATGCTTGTATACTGAATCGGATTCCCGCAATGAATCATCATGTTATTTCCTACATAAATTCCAACATGGCTCGCTCCCGGCGTATCATAAGTTCCCTGGAAAAAGATCAGATCTCCCGGTTTTGCATCAGATGGAGATACATAGGAACAATAAGAACGAAGTCCGTCCGCTGTTGTTCTTCCCACGTTCCATCCATTTCCGCAATTATTGATTACCCAGCATACAAAACCAGAGCAATCAAAACTGGTAGATGGCGATGCACCGCCCCAGACATACGGATAACCCAGATATTTTTCCGCTTCCCGGATCATCTTGGCAAACTGCGGATCAGAAAGTGCTTCTGCCGGAATATCATATCCAAAGCCTGCCCCACCTGTCGGAATTGTGTTAAGGTCAAACAGATAATCACGATTTCCATAGTATTTGTTGTAAGCGTCATACTGCTCCTGTTCCTTGTCTGTCATACGGTTTCTTAAAACTGCATCCAGGTTATGGTTCGTAAGTGTTACATCCAGCCGGTTCACTTCTCTTGTTGTCGTTACTTCCACTTCCTGACTTCCATTGCTGTCTGCTATGTATGCTTCCCAGGTCTGATGCCCATGTGCTGACGCAGAAGCATGACCGCCGTAGAATACATCAAACTGCACACCATACTGTGCAAAATTTCCGGTATCCTCAACTACATACTCCACACCATTCATAATGACATGGGTTCCCATTGGCACAAATGGATTAGAAGCATCCACCGCAATCGTGTGATTCGCCTGTGGATACGCTCCACTTGCAGTCGGGCCTCCACTCCACTGCCCGCAACAAATCGGACAGTTGCAATATCCACTGGTCACAACCTGTCCCAGTGATTCTCCAACCCTGACTGTTTTCTTTTCTGTTACGGTTTCTCGTGTTGAATCCGTATATAATCCATACTGTTCCCTGAAAATCTCCTGAATCTCATCCGCAACCTCGGCATAGGTAAAACCGCCATACTTGACTGTCAAATAAGAAATAAGCTGATACGGATTGTGTCCGATCTCATCAATCTGAAACTGGAACTCATCATAGTCGGAATGGTTTGCTTTCATCTGATTGATCTGCTCATTCAGTGCATTTTCCAATGCCACATAAGCATTTTCCGCAGCATAAATATCCTCATCCTCACTGGAATAACTGGTAGAAATAATAGCATTGGAACTGCCCTGGAATAACGCAGCACAGCTTGACAGGCTCGTTGCCATTAACGCAAACAGCAGCACCAGAACTCCTATGGACAGGAGGATATTTCTGTTCTGTGCCACAAGCTCCTTAACCGCAGCTTTGGCTTTTTCCGTAAATCGCTGTGCATTTACAAGCACTGCGTCCTTCACAGCTTTTCCCTGTTTCGCAGCCTGATATTGCTTCTGGTAACGCTTTTTCTGCAGTAATTTCTTTAATGCAGACTGTTTCTTCTGCTCTGCTTCTTTCTGAACCGCCCTTTTTGCTTCATTGGAAACACTGGTACCAAACTGCAAACGGGATTTTTCTGTTTCTTCCAGAACAGATTCCCTTAACCGATTATTTCTCTGTCGTTTTTCTTTCAACCGTTCCCGAACGTAAATTGACTTTCTTGCAAGACTTTCTCCCGCAAGTTCCATCTGATTTGCTGCATCAAGAGCAGCATTATCATCGGTACCCTCTCTGATTTTTTTCTGACCATAGGCAGATACCGTTTCTGAAACAACGGTTGCTCCCTTTCTTGCCATTCCGCTACCGGGAATCATACCTTTACTTTCATCTTCAAAGGAAAGACGGGATTTTGATTTTTTCTGTTCTTTTAGCGTCTGTTCCCTTTTCGTCTTATCTTTAATCTCTTCCCGAAAGTCTTCCATTGATTTTTCATCAACTTCTGACTTTTCATGGTAGCGTTTCTGCTCTTTTGCTGCATAGGCTGTGACCATCTTTTTCTTTCGGTTCTGCCTGTCCGGTTCTGTTATTTCAGAATCACGTTCAAATTTCCGTTCCGGATGCCCCCGGATACTTTCTTTCCGAAGTCTGGAACGTGAAACAGACGGAGATTTCTCCCCGCCTGCTTTATCATCACTCATTTCTGAGTTTTCCATTTCTTCCGCTTCTGCAATTTCTTCCTGTTCCAGAAAAGCGTGTCTGGACTGCAGTCTGTGTTTTCCTTCTTTCACTCCCTCAACTGTTTCTTCTGCAGTATGAGTTTTTCTGACCTTTCCAAAGTCCAGCTCCTGTTCCCTGTGTCCGGCTGTTTTCTTCTCATCAGCCTCACGCCCGGTAATCCGCTTTTCCTTTTTACTGCGGAGATTTTTTTCCCTAAGTCCATCCCGGCTCATCTTCTGGACAGTCTTGTCCCTTGCTTTATATTCATGCTCCTGCATGGTCATCATCTCCTGATCTATGGTAATTTTCCGTTTTATTCCTTTCCGTTATTTTTCTTTGCAACCAGTACCATACGCCCATTTTTCTGGGAATACTCACAAGTAGACAGTGTAAGTAACTTATCTCTGTATTTTGCTGTTGTTCCTGTCTGATAAAGCGACTTTTCCTTAACGGAAGTAACAAATTTTTTATAATCATCCACTGTTCCTGCTTTGATAAAACTGTAATAATCAAAATCATTTCCTGTATAAACGGGTGTTGTAAATGCTGCAAATATCTGATACTGTTCATTTCCCCATATCGTGCGGAACAGGATTGTCGGATGTTCTTCGTAAAATCTTTCGTCCTTATATTTCTCAAGGTCAGCAAACATCTTCCCACTGTTCATGTGATGTCCATATATGATCAGATTGTCCGAATCTCCTGGTACACATTCCTCTGCCAAAAATAAGCAACCATTTGCAGAATATTCCCCGTTGAAATCTCGATGCAGATAATAATTTTTATCTCCGGGCCGGTACATGACCGGATAGTCTATTCTCGTTCCATCAATGGTCAGCCAGCCAATACAATCCGGATTTTCTTCATGCAATGCCAAAATTCCAGCATCTATCTCTATCAAAGAATCGCCGGAAGCATCTTCTTCCGATTCATCCTCTCTTTTCTGCATTAGCTCCTGCAGTTCCTGCTGTAACTGATTATCCTGTCTTTCCTGCATAAAAAATCCCATTAAGAAATACAGACTGATCGTAAGCAATATAACAGATATAGAAAGTAACAATCCTGCCACCCATTTTCTCATACTCTGCTGTCACCCCTTTAACTATCGTCTCTGCCTTTGATGCCGAGTTTTTCACGCTTCTCTACATCTTCCGGTTTCGATGACATTAACGCATAAAGCATAAGGGTATTATCGAATCTGTCCTTAAATGGAATAATTGTATTTCCATAAAAAATCAGCCCTTCTCCCTCTCCACTGTTTGTTACATAGGAAAGCTGGTGTGTTGAAATATTAAGCTGCTTTGCCAGAATCTGTCGATCCCCGGATGCCTGGTTGAGCATCAGGATAAAGTCTGAGTTTTCAAAGATATTCTCGATTTCCCTTGAAGCAAGCAGGTCTTTTACGTTCTGCGTGATACCAGTCGGGATACCGCCCCACTTACGGAATCTTTTCCAGATTTCTACACTGTATGCTGCTGTCTGTTCTTCTTTCAGCAACAAATGGAACTCATCAATGTAATATCTGGTAGACCTATGAGCAGAACGGTTGACTGTTACCCTGTTCCAAACCTGATCCTGAACAATCAACATACCAAGTTTTTTAAGCTGTTTACCAAGGTCTTTAATATCGAAACATACCAGACGATTGTTCAACTCTACATTTGTACGGTGATTAAACACCTTCAGGGAACCATTTACATAGATTTCCAGTGCCGTTGCCAGCCGCTGCGACTCAGCCTCTTCCTGTTTGCGAAGCAGATTATATAGATCTTCCAGGATTGGCATTTTCTCCGGAACCGGTTCTGAAAGATAGTCCTGATATACCAGACGCACACATCGGTCAATGATTGTTTTTTCCACTGGTTCCAGACCGTTTTTTCCTCCTACTACCAGTTCACAAAGCGAAAGGATAAAATCTGATTTCAACGATAGCGGATCGTCATCATCCGCATAATTGATGTTAATATCCATTGGATTGATGTAATCATGACTGGTCGGAGAAATACGGATAACCTGCCCGTTAAATGCCCGGACTAACGGAAAATATTCACCCTCCGGATCACAGATGATAATGTCGTCTTTTGTGACAATAAATACATTGGTAATCTCTCTTTTTGCCGCAAAGGATTTACCAGATCCAGGAGTACCAAGTATCAGACCATTGGGATTTTTCAGCTTTTTCCGATCTGCCATGATTAAGTTATTAGACAGGGCATTTAACCCATAATAGATAGATTCCCCACCCATAAACAGTTCCTGCGTCGTAAATGGAACAAAAATAGCTGTCGATGTGGTAGTCAATGCCCGCTTGATTGGAATCCAGTTTCTTCCAAGCGGCAAACTGCTCATAAGGCCCTGCTCCTGCTGATAGTCCAGTCTTTTTAATACACAGTTGTATTTCTGTGCAATACCTGCCGTCTGAAATACCGCATTTTCCAGCTCCTGTTTATTTTTTGCTGTATTTAAAAACACCACGGTCACAAGAAACATTCTTTCATTCCTTGACTGTAAATCTTCCAGAAGTCTTTTCGCTTCCCCACCGTATGTATTCAGGTCAGACGGTATAATATCCATATCATATCCGGAGCGTACCGCTTTTTTCTGTTCCTCAATTTTCATGCGGTTAATATCCGTAACCTTACTTTTGACCAATTTGATCGCTTTCATCTGGTCGATGGACTGGATATGCAGATTAACAAGCAGGTTACAGTCCATTTCCAGAAATTCAGCAAGCATTTTATCCGTCAGCTCTGGTGCCAGAATCTGCAGATAGGACACTGCTCCGATGGTATCTCCCATCTGAAAATCCTTTCCATTTTTGAACAGGAAACTGGATGGTGCAATATAATCCTTTGTATTCAACCCAGTACGCAGCATATCATCATAGCTGAACTTGAATGGCACTTTGACATTCTGGTTGAATGTTTCATACATGATCTGCAAACGCTCCGCACCATTTAATGGATACGCAGATACCCCGAAAACTTTAAAATTATTGAGTATATCTGTTTCGATACGTTCCAGCTTCGGTTTCGCTTCCCGGATATTATCAGCTTCAATCCCAAATGTAATATACTTGGTTCTGACAAGACCATTATTTCCTTTTGCTAACTGACTTCTGAGCATCTGGGCAAACTCCATACGCAGATCATCAAAACTGTCATTCTGCTTTTTGATACGGATCACATCTTCATATTCTGTCATGTTGCTGTGATGATTGATAAAGGACAACTGAAAATGGATGGTGCTGTCAAAATAATTCAGGAAATCACACCAGTTCTCAAAAATCGCATTTTTATCCTCATTCTGTGCCAACTGATAGTTGATATCATAAAAACGAATCGTCTTTGAATAATACCCATCCTCCACACGACAGATTCCGTCTTTTCCCATTTCCCTGTATGGAATGGACTGCTGTGCGGTAATATCTTTCCCTTTATTTCTACTGTCTTTATTCGTACTGGATATTTTCTTTACAGTACCTTTTTTTCCACTGGATTTTACAGAACCCGACGGCTTTGTCTTTTTTTTATGCTTTTCTTCTTTCTTTGCCTGTTTCTGTGCCGCCTTTTCTTCACGAGCAGCCTGTTTTGCCGCCTGCTTCGCAAGTTTTCTTTCTTCTTTTTCGTGTGCCTTATGTAATTTCATTTCATATTTCTGGGCTTTTTTCCAGGCACGTTTTTCCCGTCTGCTTAATTTACGTCTTGGTCTGCGGACACCTCGGTGTCGCTCCAGTGCTTCATACCCCGTAACCATCGGTACTCCCATCAAACGCTGTCTGTCCTTTGCATAATCTTCTGCCTCATCCGGATCAAACACTGGTAAACCATCAGCAGAATCCTCTTCATCCAGCCACCAGTCATCCGGATGGGAAAATTCTTCTGTCTGCTCTGGAAGATTCTTATCGTTTCTTACTTTTTCCACGAACGGTACCTCCTTTCGCTTTTGTCAAAATTCTCTTTTTTTCATAGAGGTTTTCCACCTCATATTTCCGTACCGGAGGACGGATAAATTTTACTGTAATCACGTTTTTGAGGACTTTCTCTAAAGGAAGTCCATCTTTTTCATACATGGCAAATAAAAAAGCCGGAAGCATCAGCAGACACATTCCGGTTGCCGCATTACTCGAACCAATCAACCCCCTTGACAGGAAATAAAACGGAAGCCCTACTGCCGCTGCAATACCAAGGCAGATAAGCTGTCGTTTTGTAAGATTGAAAATAATTTTATTTTTTACTTTTGTCAGATCTTTTGGTACTGATACAAAAGCCATTTTCATCGTCTCCTTTTCCACATTTAGTGTGCATTAAAGATACTCTTTGAAAAATTACCTGTTTTCATAAGACTAAAGCATAGTATTACTGTATAAGCCATTACACTGAGCAGTGCTGTATGCACATTATCTGATACCTGTATGTTGGCAACCAATACAGAATAAATGCCCACGCACATCATGATAAAAAATCCTTGAAATGCCAGTGCAAACAATCCTCTTAAATAATTGCTGCCAATCTGTCCCCATTCCCGGTTGCTCATAGTGGCAAACGGAATTGCACCGATTGACGAATACAGATAAATTTCTATCATACGGCCATATAAAATAACCGTTATAAAAACGGATATAACCTTTAGGCACAGACTCGCCAGGAGCGTTTCCAGTGCCAGTATAATCAGCTCTCCTATTTCCATTGATTCCATTGCGGTCTCCATCGAGGTAATTACCGAATCAATATTGATTGCCGTCTGCTGGTTGATAACACCTGCCGCCCGGTTCACTACATTCTGTCCAACATCAAAAATCGCCATTGTGATCGTAAAAGCATTGCTTACGAACCAGACTGCTATCCACATCTTGAAAAAATATTTGAAAAACATCCATGTATCTATATCATGCATGTTATTCTTTTCGGTGAGCATGGAAATCAGCTCATAGCACAACACAAAGGTTATGATCATTCCGGCAATCGGTACGATCACAGAATCCGACAGATTTTGGATCAAGCTGAAAATACTGCTGTTCCAGCCCTGGGGCGTTTGCCCAACCTGACTTGCGATGTCACCGGTTTTTTCATTCACATCGGTAAACATGTTCGTCAGGTTTGAGCTGACCATGCCTGTAAGGAGGTTACGCATCCATTCTTCTATGGACTCAAAAATCTTATCCATGCGTGTTCTCCTTTCCTACTGCCCCGGCTAAAACAAATTCGCCAGTAATGGTACAAGCTGTGTACCGATCAGAACGACACCTCCACCTGCCATAAGCTGCTTGATTCCCTGTGACTTGGCTCCGGATAGCGATAGGTAATCCTTTGAAGTTATCTCCGGATTTTCCCCCGCTCCACACCGTGCATGCGACTTTCACCGCACACGGCGCTCCATCGAATTCAGCCGTCCAGGGCTTTTAAACACAACTTACACACTTCGTTACAGCATTAAATTCAAAGAATAATAGGTGGCATTTCTGCCATAGTACGAAGTTTGTTAAGCTTTTCTATTTGTTTATTGTCAAGATTTAAGGATTTCAGGTACTTCTCAATCGTAGGTTCTGAAGAAGCATGGATAAGGATATGAACCGCTTTGCTGACAAGAATAAGATTTGCGTATTCATCCGAACCGCCATTGCTTACCGGTACTTTATGGTGGCAGTGAATATCGTGGGAATTCATCGGAATTCCTGTCACTGCACATTTACCATACTGTGCCGCATACAAAGAAATACGGTTATCCGCATATTCAATGGTTCTGCCCTTTACAGGATTTCTCATCAGCCATAACATTGTCGCTGTGTCGATTGCAAGATTCTTATGAATCTGTTCCCGACCTTTGACCGTATATTTATTGATGGATTTCCTTTTATGCTGGGCATTCTTTGACTGGACATATCCCAGTGGAACCACCGGACGTCCATGAAGGAACCTCATCTGTCTGCTTGCTCCATACTTTTCTTTAATAAACCCATTTCTGAGTTGTCCCTTTTTGGATAAGTCGCCTTTCAGTCTGTTTCTGAGCTGTTTGTTGATACTGAAGGCAAGTCTGCTGAAGTCATGAGATACTTCTGTAGAAATACAATAGTATTCATGAAGTCCGGCAACTACAGAGTTGTATTTCTGAAGCTGCATGAACTGAGCATTATCATCTGACGAATGAGCCAGTTTCTTTACTTCTTCCGAGACTTTTTCATGAGCCTTTTTGTATGCTTTATCGCTCATATGAGACCGAACTACATATTTCTTACCCTTTTTACGGATTTTCAGTTTGAACCCGAGAAAATCAGAATACTGTCTTTTGAGATTAACTACTTTGGATTTGTCAGGGCTGATTTCCAGCCCCAGCCTGTCCTTTAGCCATAACTCTGTTGCCTTGTATGCTCTGACAGCATCCTCATGTGTTGCGCAGAAAATTTTAAAATCATCTGCGTACCGAACTGCATGCATCTCTTTTAGTCTGCTCCGGCGCAGAGCCCTGTAGGCGTGGCTCTTAATCTCTGTTCCCTGCACATTGCTCCTTGTTTTGAATTTTGTCTTTGTTGGCATCTGCTCCCACTGGGAAGCAATCCACCAATCCAGTTCATTCAATACGATGTTTGCAAGCAATGGCGACAAAATACCGCCTTGCGGGGTACCCCGTGCGGGATATGTTTTCTCTCCATTTGGCAGAACAACAGGTGCTTTCAGCATCTCTTTTATAATGCATAACAGCTTTTTGTCCCGGATTCCCAATGCCCATATCTGACGAATCAGCTTTGTATGGCTGATATTATCAAAGAAGCCTTTAATATCGAGGTCAACCACATGGTACAGATGCTGTACCTGTATCAGCCTCATGCATTGCGCAATAGCAGTCTCAGCGGAACGGTTCGGGCGGAACCCGTTGGAGTTCTCACTGAATTTTGCTTCACATATCGGCTCCATGACCTGCAAAATACATTGCTGTACGATCCGATCTACGATAGTTGGAATTCCCAGAGGTCTGGTCTTTCCATTGGGCTTTGGTATATCCACTCGCCTTACGGGTCGTGGATGATAATTACTGAATTGTTTCCGTATGAGACGGACGTATTCTTCCTCGCTTAACTTTGCAAGGTCGGCTATCGTCCTTTTATCCACTCCCGAAGTATCACTTCCTGTATTCTTCTTTATCGTTCTGTATGCAAGCTTGATATTTTCTTCACTCTCGATGATTTCCATCAGATGGTTGAAGGTTTTATCTTTCTTACTTTCTGCATACAGCCTGTCAAAAGTACCTTCCATGTCGTAATACTCTGAGTTGCGGATTTTTCTCTGTTTACTTTTCCTTTCTTGCTGCCCCGAAGTCAACACAGGCATCCTCTCCCTTCGGTTTGGATTTTCTTTGTCATACTCGAAGCTGTGTTTGTTGTGTTTTCATTTTCTTTGCTGAATTCGACTTGTGGCTATCCCTCCACCGCTTACTTATTCACGGCTTCACAGGTACTGTGCCACTACTCTCACTGGAATAAAGAATGGTTATTGCCCTCTCGCGAAGGTATTCCCATCCACCACATCACTGGCTTGCAACCGCCTCCGTGTTCCCAGCTTTCCACGTTCCGATATTCCTATCATTGGATATCTTTAGGTTCTTCCTCTAAGCCTGTATCTGGTCATGCATAACCGCACCGCCTGTAACGATGCATGGACTTTCATAACAACCAATTTTACTCGCCCACAGATACCACCATGAAAGGTGTACTGCCTTTCGACAGCATCAACGTTTAGACTCGTACATTCAGAATTTCGTCAGTATTTTCATACATTCTCACCATGGATATCCGACCCCCGGCATATAGGCAACACCATCCACCTCTGGACAGCTTTCGTGTCTGGTCTGAAAACCAGTCTTACGGTTGCTCTCTGCCGACTTCACCGAGCTCTATAAACTTTTGGAGAGAGCCGTTGCATGCTCCCCGCCATTCGGAGTATTAGGGTGGCGCTTCGGGACGTTACCCCCTCATTTCACCCATCGGAATATCAGTTCTCCAAAGTTTCGGGCTACAATTGCCCTTCGACTTTGTGCGCAAGCTTTTCACTTACGAACGTGTCGCACGATTGTCATTTCCATATCCTTCCAGGAGATTGATAACTCCCCAAACTGCCAGACCAGCTCCGATTGCAACAACCAGAGTCTGTAAAATATTAATTGCGGATGTAAAAAACGCCATAATCTATGTTCTCCTTTCGTAACTGCTGTTTTCATTGTGATTTTTTAACGGTTACTACTCGGAGGGTTCCGCCCTGATGGGCGGTCTTTCATGCTTACGCATATCGCTACCTCCCAAAAGGGCATAAAAAAAAGAGCTATGTATGTTTTACGTTACATGCTCTGTGCCTTCATTTTCACTATTTGATTGTTTTTCCAGTTCACTGCCTTCATACACATAAAGGTCGAACGCTTCTTCCGGATTTAACCGGACTTCCATCTGATGTTTCATGTATTCTTCCACATGAAACTCATTCTTTTTATCATAATCGGATAACTGCTTATACCGTTTATGTTTTGTAATGTCAAATTTATCACTGTAAAACGGACGGACACCACGAAGCTGTAAAATACACTTGTTACCGTCCATGACTGCCAGTTCATCCCGGCTCATCAATTCTTTTCCTGTTTTCTGATAGTTCAGACCATAAGACCTGCTCTGTCCTCTTGTATCAGAAGTGTTATATAAATCAATGGTTTCCTTTCCAAGTGTCTCCGAAATTTCTTTCAGAGTGGTACTTTCCTTTCCACCAAGAAACAGCATGGTATCGCAGTTGCCTGTGATAGTTTCCGCTGCATCCTTGTAAATGGTCTTGAGCTGTGATTGTGACTGTAAAATAATGGATGCAGAAATTTCTCTGCTTCGGATCGTTGCGATCAGCTTATCGAACTTCGGAATCTGACCGATATTTGCGAACTCGTCACAGAGGATTCTCACATGATAGGGCAGTCTTCCATGATGAACATCATCGGCTCTGTCACATAACAGATTGAAAAGCTGACTGTACATCATAGCGACCACAAAGTTAAAAGTATCATCCGTATCAGAAATTACAATAAACAATGCAGTTCTTTGATCTCCGATCATATCCAGCTCCATCTCATCATAAGACATAAGCTCCCGCAGTTCCGCAATATCAAAGGGTGCGAGTCTGGCACCACAACTGATTAAAATACTTTTTGCTGTCTTTCCTGCAGCCAGCTTGTATTTTTTATACTGCCTTACTGCAAAATGATTTGGATTGTCTCTTTCCAGTTCCTCAAACAGTTCTTCCCAAGTGTATCTGACTTCAATCTCTTCACCTGTTAACGCATTTATAATCGATATATCGGAATAAAATTCAGCAATCCATTCAGTGTTTGCATATGAAAATTTTACTGTATTAGCAAAAAGCATCTCTCTGACATCATCATTAAAATTATCCAAAGTCTCATATTTCAAATCGTACTTTTCCATAACAGCTTCGACCAGAAAAACCAGCACATCTTTTCGGATACACACAGTCTTTTTAGCGTCCTCCATAGCTACCACATTCCACATGGACTGTACTGCTGCCATCAGATAAAACCATTCGAAATTGCCGATGCATCCACTACGTCCCCATAACTGGATATAGTCATCAAACAGATTGATGTGGCATTCCTCTTCACCATTCCAGAAATACCAGCAGCGGTCATATATTCCAAGATTATCCTTCAACTGTTCCTCTGCTGTGATTACATTTAACACCCTTGCGGCATAGTCCTCACGGAAGTATGCTTTCTTGTCCTCAATAAGTTTTCTGGCAAAAGTATTCAGGATTTATTTTTCCTCTGGACTTG
>OLOK01000682.1_pt1 | contig 32344 bp, 28 predicted proteins | sample 1672591 | NCBI WGS metagenome assembly OLOK01 (sample SAMEA3136703, study PRJEB25190) | human gut metagenome | biome: human gut; feature: human-associated habitat; material: faeces | place: Austria | collected 2013 | reverse complement strand
GGGCCGGCAGCCGGGGGAACGCGTAAGGACCGAAGGCTCGCCGCTATCGCCGGCGTGGCGATCGCCGTCGCAGTCGTGACGGTCGGTTTCTCGGGCTGGCGATGGACTCAGGCGCAGGGCGAGCTCGCGCGTCTCGAGAAGTCGACCGTCAAGGTGGTCACCGTCACGCGCGATGTCGCCCCCGGCGAAGTCATCACTTCGGCAGACCTTACGGTCGCAAGCGTGCCCACGGCGTTTGCGCCCAAGGACGCGGCGAAGAAGGTATCCGATGTGGCGGGTCGCCAGTCCGTGACACAGCAGACCTTGGGGACCGCAGTTTCCCTCTCCTCCGTATCAGGCTCGAAGAAACCCGCTTCCATCACCACCGCCGTAACCGAGGGCCACGTTGCCTATACCGTCGCACTCGACAGCTCAACGGGCCTTTCCCCGCTGCTCTCGGTCGGTGACAAGGTCGATGTTCTCGCGAGCGTGAACGACGGCCAGGTCGTGAGCACCGTGCGCGTGGCCGACTCCATTCGTGTACTGGCGCTGGACGGCAACCTCTCGGGCTCCAAGTCAGACGGTTACTCCAACGTCACAATCGAGGTAACTGAGGACCAGGCCCTCGCCCTTTCGAGCGCGAGCGGTATCCGACTCGTGGCCCTTCCCGAGACGGGGGAGGCGCAAAATGCTGAATAGCGATCTGCTCGGCATCGAACGCGAGGCCGTCCGTCAGGCGACGGGGATCCTGACTGCCGCCAACGATGCCTCCGAGAGCGATGTGCAGCGCGACTCGCGCGCTCGCGACCTCCTTGCCGAGATTATAGATTCCAGTCCCGAGGGGTCGCGTCTGGACGACGACTCCTTTGATGCCGTGATCCAGGCCGGCCTCAACGACCTGTATTACCTGGGCCCCATCGAGGAGCTGCTTCCGGATACGTCGATCTCCGAAATCATGGTGAACGCCCCGGACGATGTGTGGGTTGAGCGCGCTGGACTACTTCAGAGGGTCCCCGTCGCCTTCGAAGACGACGACCACGTCAAGTTCATCATCAATCGCATAGCTTCAGCCGACGGTCGCCGCTGCGACGAGGCGCAGCCGCTGTGCGACTGCATCCTGAACCGCCCCGGCGCGATATTCAACGGCTCCCGCGTCGCGGCGACCGCAAAGGGCATCGCCGTCGACCACAACATTCTCAACATCCGTAAGTTTCGACCGGATGCGGTGGAGCCCGAGGACCTCATGGCACTCGGTACCTTCGACCAGCGCATGCTCGAGTTCATGGAGGCGATCGTACTCGGCCGAATGAACGTCGTCATCGCAGGCGGCACCGGCTCGGGCAAGACGACGCTCCTCAACGCCTGTTCATCCTTCATCCCGGACAACCAGCGCATCGTCACGATCGAGGACGCGCCGGAGCTGCGCCTCCAGAAGCCCCATGTCGTACGCAAGACGGCTCGCCGACCCAATATCGAGGGCGAGGGCGAGATCACCATCCGACAGCTCGTGATACACGCGCTGCGCGAGCGCCCCGACCGAATCGTCGTCGGCGAGTGCCGCGGCGGCGAGGCGTTCGACATGATCCAGGCGATGATGACGGGACACGAGGGCTCGCTCACGACCGTCCACTCCTCCAACGCGCGCGAGGCCATGACCCGCCTGCGCTCGATGATCCAGCAGACCGGAACCGAGATGCGAAGCGAGCAGATCATGGAGCTCATCGCCTCGGCCATCGACTTCGTCATCTTCGTCAACCGCTACGATATCGACGGCTCGCGCAAGATCACCGAGATCGCCGAGGTCCAGGGCATGCAGGGCGACGTCATCACCATGGGCACCATCATGCGTTTCGAGCAAACGGGCTTTTCCGAGGACGGCAAGGTGCTCGGAGAGTTCATGCCCACCGGAGAGCGCATCACCCCGGCACATCGCGAAAAGCTCTTCGCGCGCGGCGTGTACATCGATGACGATTTCTGGTTCCGTCGATGAGCGGGCAGATTTCCCCGGCAGCCCTCCTTCCCGCGCTGCCGGCGGTGCTGATGGGAATAATCCTGTTCCTGACGGCAAGAAAGCTTCGCATCGAGCGTGAGCAGTCAGAAGCAGGGCCCCTTCCGGAAAATCCATCCGACAAAGATGGGGGAAACCGCCTTGCCGGCGCCCTGCGACGCGTGTGCCAGGGCGCGGCGCCCCAGCTCTCCACCACCGAGGCGGCACAGCTCTGGGCGGTAATCGCATTCGCGCCTTCGGTCTTTATCCTTGCAATGGGCTCGACAGCGGGAGCGGTCGCCGCGCTCCCGCTCGGCATCGCGGCCTTCCCGATCTGGGTGAAGTCGAAGCGAGGGGCCGAGCAGGGTCTTTTCGAGGAGCAGCTCGGACAGGCGATGCCGCTCATCGCATCGAACCTTCGAACGGGAGCCTCGATCGCGCAATCGGTGGCACCGGTCGCAGAGCACATGGATGAGCCGCTGAAGTCGGAGTTCGCCATCCTCGAGCGCGACCTTAGGAACGGACGCCCCATCGACCAGGCGCTCGACGATATGGCAAAGAGGACCAAAAGCTCCAACCTCAGGCTCTATTCAACAGCCGTATCGGTATCGCAGCAGACCGGCGGCTCGCTTTCCGAGATCACGGAGCGTGTCGGAGAGGCCATCCGGGCAAAGGTCAAGGCGAAGCGCTCGGCCGAGGCCAAGACCTCCTCGGCACGGTTCGAGGCAAAGATCGTCGGCTTCGCGCCGATCGTCATGCTGCTGCTCATGTCGGTTGCCTCGGAAATGCACCGGCAGTTCTTCATGACGCCTGCGGGGTGGGCGTGCCTGGGCGTGGGCATAGCGCTCGATATCATCGGTTTCATGGTGCTGAAGCAAATAAGTAACATCAGGTACGACTAGGGGAGCTCAGATGTTCGAATCAATAACAACTGGCTTCATTATCATCCTCATCGGAATCGCCGCGGGCCTCGGAGTGGACATCGCCCTCAAACGCGTCTTCGGCCTAGAGCAGCCTGCGGAAGAGGACGCCTCCCCGGCGCTTCCCGGAATCGTCGACAAGCTTTCCAACGTTGTCTCCAGGCTCGCTCCCATTTCGCACACCGTAATGGACTCGACGCGCGACTCCCTCGACCGTGCCGGTTCCACCATGCAGGCGGCGACCTTCTGGGCCTTCCGCGTCGCGAGCGCCGCGGGATTCACTGCGGCGGGACTCGTCGCGTCGCTTTTCGTCGGCGGGGCAAAGGGTCTAGGCATTTTCGCCGCGCTGGCGCTCACGGGAATCGCCATCCCGCAGCTGTGGCTTTTGAATGAGCGCGCGAAATGGCGCGACGAACTCGACCGACAGCTTCCCGACGCCCTCGATTTGCTCGCAATCTGCATGTCGGCGGGCTCGTCTATCGATTTCGCCCTGCACACGGTCGGCAGCAAGATGGACGGCGCCATCGCGCAGGGCTTCGAGCGAGTGGCCAACGAGGCCAGCTTCTCATCGCGAACCGAGGCGCTCCTTCGCTTCGCGGAACGCGCGCGCGTGCCGTCCCTCACGATCTTCGCGGCCTCGTTTGCGCAATCCGAGCGCGCGGGCGGATCTCTCGTCGATATCATCCGCGACCAGGCAGAGACGGTTCGCGAGCAACGGCGCCTGAAGGTCGAGTCGGAGATCGAGAAGCTCGGTACAAAGATGCTCTTCCCGATCATCCTGTTTATCCTTCCGGTGTTTCTGATCGTCGTCCTCGCCCCCGTGTTGGCCCAGATCGCGCAGACGTTCACCTCTCTCATGTAGGAGACGGCCCATGAGCTTCGAATACGATATCCCCTGCGTGGCCACCACCCGGTCCGGCGCCGAGGTCCCGATTTCCCTCAAGATCGCCAAGTCCTTCAGGGACAAGGCGATCGGGTATATGGGCGCCAAGTCAATCGGCAAATCCACCGGCATGGTCTACGCAAGGGGCAGGTCGCTCCATACCCTGTTCATGCGCGTCCCGATTGATGTCTGCTGGATTGGCCGTTTCGACCCCTCAGATCAGTCCTGGCCGGTAGTCTCGCTCGATGCCTCAGTCGCCCCCTGGCGCATCCTTTTCGCACCGCGGGGGGCTGTGGGCGGCATCGAGGTCGCGCCCGGGACGTTCACCGAGTCGGACCGCCCGATCTCTATCAGGAGACTCGATTGAACCAAATTAAGGTAGCGAAGATCGTACGCTGTGCCTCAGCGGCGCTCGCCGTCATCCTGTCAATGGCCGTTATGGCCTTGATTCCCGTCATCAGGTCGGCGGGGACGCTTGATACGGACGGATGGTTCCTTCTGGCCTCGGGGCGCGTGGTCGTCGAATCCGGCATCCCGAGCACGAACCCATTCACCGCAATCGCCGGCCAGGGTATCGTGCTCCAGCAGTGGCTGCACGACGCGTGGCTCTACCTGTGCTGGAAGGCCGCGGGCTACGTGGGCGTCGCCGTCTCCGTGGCGGTACCCGCCGCACTCGCCCTGTGGGCCTATACCGGCACCGTTTCCAGGCTGGCGCAAAACGCGCGCTACCCCTGGGCACCGCTGCTAATCGGTGCGCTCGGCTTTACCCTCATGGCCTCGTATCTGTCCATCCGTCCGTCCCTTTGGACGGCGGCGCTGCTGTTTAACACCATCTCTACGTGCCTAGAATGGCGACGTGGCGCCAGCTCTCGTTACCTTCTGGCACTCCCGGTCGTGTCGCTGCTGTCTGTAAATCTGCAGGCGGCGCTTTGGCCCTTGTCGGCCGCTGCCGCCGCGTGCTTCCTGCTTCCGGAAGAGGACGAGATCTCGCTCGGCGAGAGTGGTGAGACAGTTCGCTCATGGGCGCGGTCCAGGCGGCCGCTGCTTGCGGCGATTGCCGGAATGGCAGCGGAATCCCTTGTCAACCCGTATGCAATCGACGGCTCGCTCTATGTGCTCCGCTCACTCGGTGCAGCATCGTACGGTGGGGTCATCCTCGAGCTGAAGCCGGTATGGGCGATACCGGCGGCAGCCCTGTTCTGGTGCGTTGCGATCCTCGCGGCGAGCGCATCGTGCGCCCTCGCGCGCCGGTTCCCGCCCAGATGGCTTCTGGCTTTTTGGCTGGCGTCCGCAATCGCCGGGGCGCTCGCCGTCAGGTGCCTCTGGATAACGTGGACTGTCTCGTTTCTGACCGTCGCGGTATCTGCTGGGCGTAAGGACGAACTCGAGCCCCAAACATATCGTTTGCTCATTGCAGGCAGGCTGGCCTTGGGCTTTGTCTTGGCGCTCTCCGTCATCAACAGCGGACTCCACTCAATCGAGCCCAAGACAAGCGGGGTGGAATCCGGTTGGTGCGGTATAGATGCGGATATGGGGCAGATCATCGAGGCCCTGGGCGACAACCCCGGCCGCATATGGTCCGAGGACGCCGCCGTGATGAATTACCTCGAATGGGCCGAGGTGCCCGTGACATACGATATGCGACCTGAAATCTGGTCTGAGGCTATCGCAGGGGACAGCGCTGCCAATGACTACCGACTCTACGTTGACAGCCTGGGAGGCGGCTTTGGGCGCCTAAGGGAGGATGGCTGGGCATGGGCAATCGTGATGGACTCCCATGGGAAACGCCTGGAGAAAGCCTGTCCCGGCGCAGAGAAGAAGGCGAGCGGCAGGGGATACGCGCTCTATCGGTTGTGACATGAAATGGATTGATGGGTGATAACGCATGGGTAGCGTCAACGTCAGCAGAAGGGCCGTTCTGGCCGGTATCGGCTCGATGGCCCTCATGGGATGCGGCTGCGCCAAGAAGTCGGATAAATCGGACGACTCGAAGAAGAAAAAGAAATCCGAGAAGAGCGAGGACGAGGCGTTCTCCTTCGGAGGCATAGGGGACACGAGCTCCTCCGATGCCTCCAGGGGGCTTACGGTCGATGGCGTCTACAAGAGGATAGCCACGGACTCGAGGGGCAAGGAGTATCGATTCCTGCTCGTCGGCATGACATTCGAGAACAGCCTCGACCATGACGGACGGGCACCGGTGTCCTACGTCTCGTGCTACCAAAACGGCGTGAAACTGTCCCATTGCACGAAATACAGCGACCCGAACGCCTCGAAGACGCTCGAGCCCGGCTACTCGATTTCGGTCTGTACCGCGTTTCTGCTGGAAGACGAGGGCCAGCCCGTAAAGGTGAAGATCAAGTCATCGAATTCGTCGGATTACGTCTACGAGAACACCTACCCGATCTCCCATCTGGACTATGCGGCCCTCTAGGAGTCCTCTCCGGCGCGCACGATAAAGTACTCATTTTCATCCCTGACGATGAAGCGATGGACGGGTCTGCCCTTCCACTCAATCTCAACGCTCCAGATACGGGCGAGACTGCCCGCTTTGCGCCCGGGACAGGGGACAGATGCGCCCGTGGAGCGGACCGGGAACCTACGACCGTCGGAAAGCTCGATCCACCTGAACTTCGGCTCCCTACCGGGCCTCTCCACGACGCTGACAGTAACGGGAGTCATTTTCGCTCCAAAAGAATCTCATGACCATATGAAATTGGAAAGCTGGCCGCCGGACACTGCTGCGCAATCATGGCTATTCCGGCCTAAATACTGGCAGGTGATCATATATGCTCGCAGCATCATATCTAGTCAGCAGCAGGACAAGTATGCTCTCTGATCTATTCTTTGCCATAACCGTTCGGCCCATTCTTACAGGGGTTTCCATAAGGTAAGAATCCCACTGTTGAAGCTCTCGCGCAGGGCTGTTTGGTGCCATCAGGTGACACTTCAGTCTGTATCGCAAAGGCTTCAAAACATCCGGCATGCACGCTATGAGATATGAGACAATAGAACACGCGTTCGTTAGTTATTGGCATGAGGAGTCGGCGTGGGGAAGAAGTCAATCAGACTTGTGACGGCACTGGTCGAGTGCCGGCCGGACGGAGAGTACGTACCGTGGGGAATCAAATGGTACGACGGCAGGATATTCCCCTTCGCAGAGGTCGGTTGGCACGAACCCCGGTCATGGGTGATGGGGGAGGGCCGTGTGTGCGAGAGCTGGCGCGTAAAGATGGGAGACGGTACCCTACGCGACATCTGCCACCACGGCAACAGCTGGTATGTGGTCCATGATCCGGAAAATGACAGACCGGATGAAGGATGGTCTCCGTAACCGAGATATCGTATTGGCAATAGCCGAACTGTGATATGACTCAACTACGTGACAATGTAACTACGCAATAACGCAACTACGGCATAGTGTAACGATGTAATAGAGTGATTGTGTAATGCCGTAACTTCTTAAAATGCAAGTATTCATTAACGTAATTTCGCAGTTATCAGCAACATGATTTTCCATAGCTATCCTGGGTAGCCTCTTTCGTTACAGTTCACATTACATGAACGATGGAAGATCAATACATTTATTGTGCACCTCTGCGGTGATCGATGTGCTAGAATGTAATACACGTTATACGCATGAATGGGAGGTGCGTTATGGCCACTGCTACCGCGGCATTGAGGCTGCCCGAGGACTTAGCAATCAGGTACGACCGTTTGGCGAAATCAACGGGACGCACGAAGACTTTCTACATGACAGAAGCGCTCGCCGCCGAGATTGACAGGCTGGAGTACGAGTACGGCTTAATGAAGAAGGTCGAGGATTATAGGGCCGGCAGGCTTGAGACTGTGACGCTCGACGAGCTGGAGGAGAGCCTTGGCTTGGCGGATTGAAGTCGATAAGGATGTCCAGCGATCAATGAGAAAGCTTGACAAGCAGATCGCCAAAAGAATTGTGGCAAAGCTCCATGAGATTTCACAGCTCGAAGACCCGAGGAGCATGGGAAAGGGCTTGACTGAAAATAAGTCTGGTCTATGGCGCTACAGGGTCGGAGACTATCGGATAGTTGTCGATATCGAGGACGATGTTTCGTCATCCTTGTTGTCGATGTAGACCACCGAAGCAGGGTTTACAGGACTCGCAGGTAGGCTGGTCGACACCGCTGATGCAACGGGGAGGGTTTTTGACCCTCCCCGTTTTTACGCTTGCCAACAGGGGTGGCCGTCGTAGGGCCCGCCGTCTGGAAGTCGGTCGTACTCCCGCGGCCCCGTTTTCAGCAGCTCCTTGGCGCGAGCGAGGTCGTAGCGCACGTCCCATTTGCTGCAGCAATACCAACTCGAATCGCCGTGGCCATAGGTGACGGGCTTCCATCGCGTGTCGACGATCGGGACGAACCCCAGGACACACCACCGATAAGCCGTGTTTTCGATGTAACTGTCCTGCAGGTTGGCCTCGCTGATGGTGTCGATGGCACCGCCCCAACGGCATAACGTAGCTACGTGATAACGGAACTGTGCAATATCGTAACTATGTAATTTCTGACTAAATGAATTTCCTAACAAACGAAAAGCCCCTGATCAGGGCAGGGGCTTACGGATTTGCGAGCTATAAATGTCGCGTTGAACGCTCTCTCATATCGAGCGATTTCTTAAGGTTTTTCGTGCCGACGGTGCCGTGCCCCAAAAGGCCATCGAACCCAGATCTCAGCGCCACGACATCTGCCGCCGAAGCCCCATCACGCAGGATCTTCGAGTCGAGCAGCGATCTCATGAAGCGTTCTGGAGTCTTTTCCGAGATGATCGCCTCGACCTCCTTGGAGATTCGGTTCTGATCGCGGTCAATGGGGACTGTCGGCATCTCCTTGGATGAGACGGGGTGCGCCCCGTTGTTCCTGAGCCAATACCTGAACTCGATATCGACATCCTCGGGAACCTCGACCTTGATTTCGTTAGCTTTCTCATCGACCACGAGGGCGCCGTAAAGCGAGTCGCGCTCGGCGTTCTCGACCAGCCCCTCCAGCTCGAGAATGCCCATGAGGATGGGAAGTTCCATCAGGCTCTCGTGCCCGGCACCATAACTCCCGATTCCCTTGGCATCATCGTAATTGCCGGGAAATTCGACGGTATACCCGTTGGTCGAAAGCTCCGGCCATCCGATCGCAAGGGCGGTTTCCACCTCATGCGAGATATGGGCCACAGGGACGATGCCACCACATGAGAAAGGCTGGACGAATACGCCCTCACGGCCTTTAGAGTCTCTCTTGAGCTTGAATGCTGCGTCATGGGGCCGCCTCGGTTGGTCAACGGATCCGAGCGTGTACTGTACGCTGAATAGCGCAACATACGGCTCATTATGGTCATCTACAAGATACATATCAGTTCCTCCTCACATTCGAGCGCTTGGGTGCATCATTTGCGACCCCGTCGGTACCGAGACCATTCTTCTGGGCGCGCTCCGCGTCAAATGCCCTGACGAGCGCGGGCGCATACTCTTCCGCAAGCGATGCGGCCTGCAGCTTAAACATACGGGAGATGATCCCGGCATCCTGTTTTGCTTGCTTGCCTGCGAGCGCGATGGCTGCCTCGCAGATCTCATTGGTCGTCGGCTCCCTTCCGCCGAACTCCTCGAGCTCATTTTTCACGGTATCCAGCGAGCCGCCGTCATTTCTGGCGTACGCTGCGATATAGGCCTGCTTGAGCGCCTCGATCAGCATTTCGTCAGCCGCAATCCCGGTCTCTGTGCCACCGCCATCTCGATAGTAGGCCGTCGTGGCCCCCTCAATCGATTCGGCGAGACTTATCCCTACGTTCATCCCGTCTCCGTTCTCATTTAGCCTCAATGGGCTCCATAGCATCCAGACGGCCAGTGCCTTTGGATGCCGACTTTTACTGTCGTTTAAAATCCATGACCGCTCGTGTGGGGATGTGCGCTCCCATCGTGCCCCCCAACACTGGCGGGATGCTCCGCAATGGCGGGGCCGTCCTCTTCCTGGTCGCCATCTACGCCTGACTCGTCATGCCCTTTTTCCAGCTCCTTCTGCTCCAGCTCGGCAAGCTCGGCCTGCAACTTCCCGAGATTCTCCTCACCGTCCCAGGGCTCGACAAAGATTCTCCTGGCATCCTCAAGCTGCTTGTCGGAGCGCTCCATAAGGGCCCTTGCCTGGTCTAGACCGCCCGCCTCTTTCTCGATAATGCCGTCCATCTGCTGCAGCACGGTATGGGAACCGGAAGTGGCTGACGGCAGCATATGATTCGACCAGTGCGCGTCGGCCGTGCCCTTGACCCTCAGGCCGATGAAAGGGTCGTACCGGAAGGTACCGTCCCGTTCGAGCAGCGTCTGCTCCTTCTTCACGACAATCTCAAGACCGCGAAACTCTCCGATTGCCCTGACGGGGCCGATGGGGCAATCTCCGGCAGCCGCCTGGATCATCCCGATCGCGCTAGCTCGATCCGGCGCCGATACGCCTCCAACCGAGACCCTTACGATATCCGCACCCTTGTCGAGCTCCCTTTGCCTGTTTGCACGCTCGAGGACATCGTGGTCGCGTTCGAGCAACTCGAATCTCCGGCGGTTGAACGCGGCCGAAGGCTCATAACGAGACTCGATCTGATGGCGCATGTTTGCCACCATCTCGGCATGAGACTGCTTGAGCATGGACTGTGCCATAATCTCGCTTCTCAGCTCCTGGATCCTCTTGATATCGGGGTTACCGGACGCCACGGCGGCAAGGTCGGAGTAGGAGATTCTCGTCTCATCGATGTCATCCATGCTGCGCACGGACGGCTTATTCGAGAAGACCTGCCCGATGAAGCGCTGCTTGTGCTCGACGGTGGAGTAGAGGAAGGAGTCGAACGTTCCCTGGGCGACGTACTTGAAGTCCTTCACGCTCTCGAAAAGGTTTCCCTGGCGCCTGATTCGACCAAGGCGCTGCTCGAAATCGGAAGGCCTCCATGGGCAATCAAGGTTATGGATGGCCGCGAGTCTCGTCTGGACGTTTGTGCCCGTGCCCAGCTTCTCAGTCGAACCCATGAGGACGCGCACCTCGCCCGAACGGACCTTCTCGAAGAGCGTTTCCTTCTTCTCCGGATCGTTGCCGACATCGCTGACGCACGCAACCTGCTCGGAGGGGATTCCCGCCTCGATGAGGCGTCTCCTCATATCGTCTTGGATATTCCATTTACCCGAGGCCGGGGTCGAGCGGTCGCAAAAGACGAGCTGCGCGCCGCGCATGTCGGCCGTCTCCTCCCAGATTCTAAATACCTCGCGTGCGCATACCTCACATTTGCCGCCCTCCATCGGCTCAAACTCGGGGTGCATCAGTTTCGGGTCGAGTGCGACCTTCATGCCGTCGCCCGTGATCGCAAGCAGGTTATCGTTGCCCTCTGCATTTCCGGCACGGACGCGCTCGCCGCGGATACCGAGCTTTTTGACTTCGTCGATCTGCTCAGGCGTGGCGGGCACGGTGATATGGATCTCCTCGCAATCGGGGACCTTGAGGTTCACGGTCTCCTGCGTGACGATGTCCGCAAAGGTTCGGTAGGCGCTCATGAGCTCGGGGAGGTTATGGAACTTCGTGAAGCGCTGTTTCAGCTGGAAGCCGTTGCCCTCGGGCTTGATCTCCATCGAGTCCTCTATCGTGCCGAACGTGAACGCCCAGGACGGGAACGATGACAGGCCCTGCCGTTCGAGGAGCTCGGGGGCGAGATAGCGCTGCATGTTGTACAGCTCTCCCATCGTATTGGTTACAGGCGTGCCCGTGGCGAACACGATGTTGCGTCCATGGCCGATCTCGCGAAGGTAGGTGCACTTTTCAAGCAGGCTCTCACTGCGGTTTGACTTCGAGGAAGTCATTCCCGCAATAGCGAGGCCATACGTAGGGAGATTCTTATAGTTGTGCGCCTCGTCCACAAACAGATAGTCGAAGCCGATCTCCTCGAACGAGAGCCCTTCGGTTTTCGGAGAGGAATGGAGCTTCGAGAGCTTATCGTTGATTTTCTTAACTTCCTCCTCGAGCTTTTTAACCGAGAAGGTCCCACCGTTTTCTTGCGCATCTTCTTTGGCCTGCAGGAATTCCATCCTTCGGCGTTTGAGATAGACCTCCTTTCGCTCCTGTGAAAGGTCGAGCATATCGAAGCGCGAGCTCGATACGATCACGGCATCCCAATCCCCGTTTGCCGCGCGGCCGAAGAACTCCCTCGCCGCATCCGCGGAATCCGACTCAGATTTACCCATATAGAGCACCCTCGACCCTGGATAGAGGTAGGCAAAGTCCGATGCCCACTGTTCGGTCAGGTGCTTCGGCACGACGACAAGCGGCTTGTTGGCCCGACCGAGACGCCTGGCCTCCATGCACATGGCGATTCCCGTATAGGTTTTTCCGGCGCCGACGACATGGGCCACAAGCGTGCCCTCATCTGCCTGCCCGGCTCGCGCGACGGCGGCACGCTGATGCGGCCTCATCTCCACGTCGGGATTCATACCGGGAAAGGTGAGGTATGAGCCGTCATACGTCCTGGGCGCCAATCGGTTGTACCTATCGTTGTAGATTCTGCACAGAACATCTGCCCGATCCGGGTCTGCCCACACCCATTTCTCGAAAGCCGACGAAATCAAGCGCCTCCTGTCCCATGCGGCCTTAGTCCCCTGGGGGTCGGGAATCTTCTTGCCCGTGGACGGGTCGGTCTTGTTCAGCTTCGTCTCGCTGCCGTTGAGGACGGCCGAGATGACCTTGAGCGGCGAATAGCTGCTGATGCCGTATCTGGCCGTCACCTCGAGCGAAAGCTCGGTCGCGTTTCCCGTCAGGCGCCATTTTCCGGTACGAGGCTCATGGGCAACCTCGAATTTCCTCTGCTTTGCCGCAGTCATCTCGCCATCAGTTAACTCGAGCTCCTCCTCGATGAAGCTCATGACGAAGGAGGGGGGAATCCAGGGGGAGCCCAGGGTCGCCGCGATCTCTCCGGGACCCAGCTCGCGTGGAAGCACGGCTTTCAGTTTCTCTTCGCAGGTGCGCAGCGCTGCGAGCCTCTCGACATCCGACTCGGTTAGGCCGAAGGCCGCCATATGTCGCTCGCGTCTAGCCCTGTACTCGGCAAGGTCATCTGGGTTAACGAGCTCCTCGTGAGGAATGGGCTGATCGACGTCGCCCATCCAGTCGACATGGGTGGTCCTCATCACGGCCTCCTCACCAGCCTGGCGATAGCCGAGCGAGATGAGGAATTCGGCCGGCACGGGGTCTGCCTTCATCGCAGCCGCCAAAACGCTCGATAGGGGCTCCTGCTCCGACTTCCGGGCAACAGAGATCCCATACGCGCGTGCCAGGTTTTTGATCGGGTCGGGAGTCTGATATGTGTTGTCGGCATCGGCACGGCCGAGCGCGACGGCAAGGACATCGGGCCCCACGCGGGGATTGGTGGACAATCGCCAGAGAACCTCCTCCGTGTTCATCCCATCGCTCGCGAAATCCCGTTTACTTGCCAGATATCCGAGCGATCTCCCGATAAGCTCCGCGATGAGGGGGTTCGATATGGTCGCGTAGCCGTTCCTGCGCTCGGTGGAGATGCGAACCCCCTCATCGAGCTCTCCCAGGGCGGCGATTAACGCCTCCCCGGTCCACGTACTGAATGACCTGTCGCGCCAGCTGTCGGGGAGGCTGCCGACATGCGCCGAGGCGATAACGGCACGGTCGGCCGACAGGGGATGGACGCAGGTGTCCCACAGGCCGCTTTTCGTGAGAACGGCAACGGCTCTCGCCACCTCCGCACACGTCTCGGGAGTGCGGGCAGGGGGAATCGATACCGACTCTAACCAGGAGCTTTCCCCGGCGTCGAATCGATCGCTCTCTATCTTCTTCTGCATCGAATGGATCGCATCGAGCTTCTCGCCGATATCGCCGGAAAGATATGCCTCGGCACTCTCGATTCTCGACGTGACCGGATCGCGGATGATGAGGTCGCCGAGCCTTTGCTCGGCCTCGGCGGCGCTGCAGCCGAGTAGTCGCCCGATGAGCGCCAGATCGACGCCGCCCGTGCGGTCATATGAGACGGCCAGGGCATCGGCAGGAGTCTCCGAACGGTCGGGGAGGGGTGCTTGGGGGCGCACGGTGCGCTTCGAGAGGATGTCGGCCTTGCGGACGAAGTTCTTCTTGGTGTCCAGCACCTCAAGACTGAAGAGGTTGATGCCGAGCGAGCAGTCGTGATAGCCCTTCATCGTGAGGACCCTGCGGTTCTTCGGATCATTCAGGCGACCGTAGCGCTCGGTGAAGCGGTCGTAGCGGTCGCTGAGGGCCTTGATTCCAGACTCGATTGCGGCGTCGGTCGATTTGGGGTCGCGCTCGAGCGAGATAAGCGCTCGAGCGGCATCCCTGAGCTCAAGCATTGCGCGTGCGCGGTCCTCTGCCTCGCGCCCCGCGAGCCGGAAACGCTCGACCGTGTCGCCGTTGCCGTACCAGATCGAACCGCCGTCGCCCAGCGTGAACTCGTAGAGCGCCGGATCGGTGGGGACCTGCGCGACCTCGGGCGCGGCAGACCTGTCTGGCATCCCCTCAAATGTATGAGAAATCGCACCGATGGCCTGATTTGCCAGGGACTTCCTAGCGCTATCAGCGATTCCCGCGGCGTCCAGGCCACTTACCAATGCATATCCGGGACCGTATGCGGTCATCTCAGAGCGCTGCTCGCCGACGGCCATGGACGGGTTGGAGGCAAGCAGCGCGTTCACGCGGAAGCCGTCCGAGTTCGTCTCCGTGCGGACCCAAACCGGCGCGTTGTCGTGCGTGATCTCCCGCGGTTCGGCGAGCTTCCTCAGGACGACGAGGTCGCACAGCGCACTCGTTCCCGCCTGGCTCTCGAAAGTCTCCTTGGGGAGTCGTGCCATGCCTACAAGATCGCACTCGCGGGCAAGACTTTCACGTGTGGCCTCTCGGGCCTTGTCCATGGTATAGCGGCTCGTCAGCACGGCGACGATACCTCCGGGACGCACTGCGGCCACGGCCCTCTTGATCATGTAGTCGTGGAGCGGCACCCCGTCGATTTTTATCGCGTCTGAGTAGGGTACGTTGCCTATGGCGGCATCAAACGACCCCTCGGGGATCTCGCATTTGGCGATATCGGCGGCGACGATCATATGGTCGGGACAAAGCACGCGTGCAAGCCCCGCGCTCACGGGGTCGATTTCGACGCCGGTCACATGGACGTCCATGCCCACGGGGACGCAGCGCATGAAGTTGCCCGTTCCGCAGCCGGGCTCCAGAATCTCGGCTGTGCCCTCGTCACAGATACCGGCATCCCTCAACGTCTCCCAGATAAGTTCCACGACGGGGCGGGGAGTGTAGAAGGCGGTGAGGACCGTCGCGCGCTGATCGGCGAACTCATCTTCACTCAAAAGCTCTTTCAGATCCCGTGATACCTCGGCCCAGCCACCGGTTGGGTTTTCGGCAAAGGCGTTTGCGGCACCGCCCCAACCGGAATAGGCTGAGATGGCGCGCGCCTCCTCGAGAGTGGCTTCTCGCCCCTCGTCCATGGTCGCCTTGAGGGCGCGCAGCGCCGCGACATTCAGCCTGGCGCGCTCCAGTGGCGAATGGCCGGCCTGGATATCAGGGTTCAGGTATTCGCTGTTGTGGTGGGCGGCTAGAGTGTGAGCACCGTCTCGTTGAGGGCCATCTCCTCGGCCATCATCTGGGCGCTGTTGGCCTTGCGGATGTAGTCGTCGTAGCGGCACTCGGCCATCGCGATCTGCGCGAACTCCGGTGTCGCCCCGCAGCTCTCCATGCAGCTGTCCTGCAGCTCCGCGAGCCTCGTCAGGTAGTTGCGCTCCACCGCCTTGAGATACTCCTCCGTCTCGCCGGCCGCCTCCATCCTGGCCAGATCCTCCGGAGCGTTCTGCTCCATGAAGGAATACCGGAGACCTCTCACGCCCCTGTACGGGTTCTTCAGCACCGACATGCGCTTCCTCCTCGAAATCATCCCTGTGGGCGAACTTGTCGCCTCCCGTTTGGCTTACATAAGATTCCTCTTGCGCCCCAAAGTCAAGGGCCAGCCTTTGCTGCGCCTCCACGTTGTGGGTTTGTTCTTCGGCGGACACCTCGTAAATCGATGAATCATCCATCGCGAAAAGGGAGATTTGCCCCTCTGCCGCAACAAAGCGCCTCGACGCTCTCTTGGCCATGGCGCTACGCCCCCTTTCGGGAGTTATTGGAGGTTCCGCGCGCACCGGCATCGAAGGAGGCGAGCATACTCTTTAGTCGCCTGGTCGTCATGGTTGCTGATTGGCCTCGCTCGGCCCGGTCGTCCTGCGAGGATCGCGCTCTCGGTTTGCGCTCGAATCCCGCCTTCTTGAGGGCGCGGTCGATTCTGCCCGTGGCGCCTCTCACCTGGGCGCAGACGCGCTCGATTCGAGCGAGAAGCAGCTCGGTATCCTCCATCGGGACACGAACCTCCAGGCCGTCATCGATCCCGTAGCGGCGAAGCGTTACGTGGGAGGCCATCGGGTCCATGCCCTCAAGGTCTATGTCTTCGGATGCCTTCGAGACCGCATCGAGCGCGACCGCATCCCCCTCGACGACACTGATAGGAGCGGCACCGGGGCACGAGGTGAGCCCCGTATAAGCGGAGGCAGGGTAGACCGTCTCGGGAACGAGCTCGCAATCGAGAGTCAGCTCGTCGCCCACTCGTCTGGCGAAGGGAACGAGGATTTCGAACCCTGCCGGATGCTCTTTGATCTTCCCGCCAAGCATATCGGCGCGCTGCCTGCTGAGGACGGTCGATGTATCGGCCTCGGGATGGTCGAGCTTGAATGCCGCAAGGGCGAGGATTCCCCTCGGGCCCAGTTCGGAGTGCTCGGCCATGGCGTCGAGAATCGTGTCCCAGCCATGCGGATGGCCCATAACCGCCGCGAGCATCTCGGCAGGAGCTTCAATGTGGCTCTGTTGCATTAATTCCTCCCCGTCTCAGTCAACTACCCATCGATGATGGGGGAGTGCGCCCATGCCTCCCGGCGCGGGAACAAGTGTTCACCGCGGCAAGGCGGATAAGCCTTTAGTCTGACGCCCTATCGGCGCCAGTATCCGTCGCCTTCGGAGCCGATGCTATCTCCGCGAGCCTCGTGAGTCCCGAGGCTATCTCGACCGCGTCCGCGCCCAGAAGCCAGTCGGTGGGCACGCCGAACGTCCTTGAGAGCGCCTTGAGGGAAACGGCGGAAGGCAATCTGACGCCAGTGAGCCACAGACCGATCGAGCGCGACGATTGCCCGATCATCCCCGCAAGCTCATCCTGGCCGATGCCCGTCGCCCTCATGAGGGCGGCCAGGCGTCGGCGAAAGAGCAGCAGGGAAGGTTCGGTTGTGTACGGTCCGGGCGCGTTCTTCATCTCGATCAGTACGTCCCGGCGTTGAAACCCTCGCCCTTGGTGTAATCGACGGTCACGGGAATCTCCGTCTCGTTGGGAAAGTAGACGCGGATGACCCAGTAGGGGATGTCGGAGCCCTCGGGACCCATTCCCTGATTGACATCGCTTGACTCTATGAGCGTCTTCTCGGGAACGCCGTATTCGGGGGTCAGGGACGTGAGATACTTTGCGACCACATCTTGGAAACCGGTCTGGGTCATTCCCTCGGGCAGGTTATCGGGGACGGCCACGATCGATGGCTCGACCTGGATCGTCTCGCCCTGCCCATCCGTGGTGCCGCCTTCCGATTCATCACCCGTGCCGTAGCCATCGGCACCGACTCCACCGTCGGAGGCAGCCGAGGATTCCACCGCCGAGCTGTCATCCGTCCTGCCTGTGGGCGGAAAGAGCGCGAACGCGACGTTGATTGCGATGCAGACTATGATGATGCCTACGCAGGCGAGGGTAATCCCTTTCGAATCCAGCTTCTTTCCCTTTTTGTACATGGCGTACCTTCCTTTCCCTTGTTGGCTATTTGAGTTCGACTCCGCCTATCCATCCCCAGTAGACGCCTGAGCCCTTACCGTAGAAGGCAATGAACTCATCGAGCGTCTTGGTGGTGATTGCACCTTCGTTGCTCATGACCTTGCCGTCACCGATGTAAATGCCGACGTGGCCATAGAGAAGTCCTGGGGTGCCGGTGCCCGGGTGGCTCGCGTCGCCGACGATCATGCCGACTTTGAGGTCGGCGGGGTCGTTGCTGTGACACCATGCCTTGACCATGTCGCAGGCGTTTCCACCGAAGGAGCCGACACCAGCCGCCTTGAATACGTTTGTCACCCACGCGGCACACCAGTTCAGGCCGGGTGAGGGCGTTGACTTACAGGCGTTGACGACGGTGAGCTGGCTTCCCGTGGCGCCCGCCAGACCCTGGCCCGAGCCGCCGAGGGTGCCGGACGTGATCGCGTTGTAGAAGTACTGCGCGTTGGTGTATCTCGATTCCCAACCGGAGGGCTTGCCTCCCACCATGGCGCACCGCTCCCAGCCCATGGCGTAGATCTTCGTCGCGGCCTCGAGATCGGTCGCATCCATGAAGGTCTGATAGGTGTAGCTACCGTCGGCACTGGAAAACGAGCCCCATTCGTCGTGATCAGACCAGAACTCGAGCTGGACATCGAGGTCGTACCAGTTCTTGCCCTTCTCCTTTGCGAATTGAGCCAGGCGAAGGCGGCGCCCTCCGTCCCATTGACCTATACCGGTCGCCTTGTTATATACAGAGCCTCTCGAAACGATCTCGTCGTTTGTTTTCGGGTTCTTTCCGTCCAGCCAATAGGCATGCGAACCCATTGCCTGGTCAGCCATCGGATATATCTTATGATTTGAGGATCCAGCGGACTCATGACAGTAGTTGCCCATGATGGCGGCGGCATGGATGTCGTCGCAACCGTGGTCTTTGAGGTACAGGTAGATGGTGAGCTCGTCGCCATCCAGGCTGCCGCCGTTGCTCGCGCCCGCCGCCTGCTGACCGAACAGCACGAGCCCGAGTGACGAGACAAGGATCGCCCCCATAAGCAGAAGGCCACCGAGGGAGAGCAGCGAGGCGAATAGGGCGATGCTGTTCCTCCATTCCCTGAGGGAGAGAAGCTGCTTTCTGCCCTTACGGCCCTTAAATAGCCTTCGGGAGAGCTTGCCGCCGACGGCGCGCCCCGCCTTCTTGCCAAGGAAGGCCTGCTTGAGGGCGACCTTCCTCTTCCTACGCAAAACCATCTTGCGATGGTCTTTTAGCTTTTTGACGACGGCCGGGTCCTTCTTGAATGAACCCGGCCGGCGCTTCATAAGGATGTCGAGCTCGACCGCATTGGCGCGCTTAAGTGTCTTGGAGGCGCTACCGGCAACAGGGGCGACGGGGACCGTCGCCACCTTTTTCGCGAGCGACGAGGATGCCAGGAGCTGGGCCGAGGGCGTTGCGCCCGACACAGCGGCCCCGCGTCGGGAAGACGAGGCCATGCCGGAGGGGGAGAAACCCGATCCCTCCGAGGCGTCTGTGTCGGGCGCATCGGCTTCGGATGCCCCTGCTATGGTTGATTTCGCGACCGACGCAAAGGTGCCGCCGTATGAGGCGGCGCCCGCGGCGGCGGATGCCGCACGCGAGCGCGTCGATTTCTGCGCGCTGAGACGGGAAAAGTCCGAGGATGCGGAAGTGTGCCGCGACTCGGCTTCGAGCACGGCGGGCACGGTGCCCGTACGCCGGCTGGCGGCGGTACGGGCATCCGCATGGGCAAGGTTTGAGCTATATCTCGTCGAGCGCGGTTGCATCTACTAGCCTACGAAACCGGAGCCGTCGGCATATTCGTTGAGGCCCTCGGGGCTGATCTCGTCGGGGCTGGCGAACATGCCGCCGACGTCCTCACCGCTGTCATTCTGATATTTCAGCAGGGTGGACATAGCGCTTGCGACCGATGCGCTACCAAATTGCTGGTCCGCCTGCAGCTGGGGAGCGGCAGCCGCCTGAGAGGCGGTCTGAGCACGATGGCGCTGCGCTGCACGCTGGTTGGGGTACATGCCGTTGGGCTGCGCGAAGCTCGCTTGCGGGGCCTGCTGGGCAGGGGAGGAAGGCGCCGGCTGCGAAGGGGCCTGCGTCTGGATGCGCGGACGAGGCGCCGAATCCGCCTGCTGCTGACGGGCGCCATTTGCCAAGCAACCCGGCTGCGTATCGAAATCTTCGACAGGCTGAGCCTGCTCGGGAGCGGGCGCGGGCTGAGGCTTCACCTCGGCCTCAAGCCCGTTCGCGCGCTCCGACATTGCCACGAGTGCCGCCAGCGTGTAGCCGACCTCGGAGCCGGAGAGGGCCACCGTGCCGTTCGAGAAGGCGATATCACCGGAAGGCTCGCTTCCGAGCGTGACCCCGACAGAGGACAGCGCGAGGGCGAAATCATCGAAATGGGTATCGCTCTCGCGGGTGAAAACCTGATCGATTGCATTCAGGACGAGGTCCTTGAGCTCCGATTCGGCCTGTGCGCGCAGCTCCTCCTCGGTCGGGAGTCGGCGGGTGTTGTAGCGCGAGAAGTCCGCGCCCTCCTGGAAGTCACGAATATCCATATCTTCCATCCTTTCCTTATCGGCGGTAACCGCGTTCCGGTTGCCGTCGCCATTGAAACCAAATTGGCCACTCGCAGGCCGTGTACCGGGTCGTGGACGCGACGGAGGAGCCATGTGCGCAGGTGACGGAACGTAACGGCCGATTTCATCGCGCCTGGAGCGCGGGGTCGAAGACTGGGCGTCCTCAGGCTCGTCGAGGGAGGCGACATCGGGTCTCGACGCCGGCATCACCGCCCGGCGCTTGATGTCGGCGGGACGGGTCGTGCAGATGTCGTAGAGCGTCGGGCAGGTCTTCTGGTCGATCTGGAAGTCGAAGTGGACCACGCGGTTCTTGAACACGTAGAGCCCCTCGCCGGGATGGGCGGTTGCCAGAACCTTCGTCTGGCTCTCGGAGAGGTTGAACAGGTCCTGGAAGTCGGGGAGGAGGTCGCTTGTCTGCTGCAGGATCGTCACGAAGGGCGAGTTCTGGAACATATAGCGCGTCTCCTCGCTGTTGAGGACGCGGGAGAGGTTCTGCGTGATGGCGTTAATGTAGAAGTCCCATTTACCGCCGCGCGTGAAGAAGCGGTCGATCTGGCTGCGGGCGTAGGGGCTGTCGAGCAGGAGCTGGAACTCGTCGATGATGAGCCAGGTTCGCCTGCCGGCACGGCGGTTCGCCGAGACGCGAACCCAGATGTGGTCGAGGATGATGAGCAGCGCCAGCGGCTTGAGTTCGCTGGACAGCTCGTGCAGGTCGAAACACACGAGATTCGATTGGAGGTTAACGTTCGTCGGGTGGTTGAACAGCGACAGCGTGCCCGTGACGTAACGGCGAATGAGTTTAGCCAAGTCGCGGGCGTCGCGCATGTCAGAGCCCTGCTCGGACATCAGGAAGTCATAGATGTCCTGGAGCGTCGGAAGGTTCTCAGGTCTCGGGTCGTCCAGGTACCGGTTGTATGCGTATGCGGCGGCGGCATCGAGGACGTTTGCCTGGGCATCGTTGACGCTGCTTGCCATCATGCGAACGAGCGACTGGATGAAGGACACCTTCGCGGGCACGGGGGAGGACTTCGTCTCCGGGTCGTCCGAGCCGTATGCAAGGGAGATGTCGAGGGGGTTGATGAAGTCTCCCGAGTTCTCGGCGATGCGGATGACCTGGCCGCCCAGATACTCGGTGGGCGTGACATACTCGCCCTCGGGGTCGATCGTGATCACGTCATCGTCCGGATGCTTCAGGTGCACAGGGATAATGCGCGTGATCTTCGAGTTGAACGACTTGCCGGATCGGGGCTGTGCCAGCGTGAAGCTGTTCGTGTGCTCATGGGACACGGGGTCGTAGACGATAAACGAGCGGGTCTCGGCGTTGAGGCCCATGATGTTGCCGCCCGGGTCGTTCATCTCGGCGGCGACGAACATCAGCATGTGTGACAGGGGGTCCGTGGTCAGCGTTCGCTCATACGGGATGTAGGGAGCGCCGATCGGCAGGGCGGTCGAGAAGGACTCCTCGCGGAGCGCGCGCCATGAATCGGGATAGGGCTTCCTGTGGGTGGAGAACACCTTCTCCACCTCGCGGCAGGCCTCCTCGAGTTCAGTCTCCGTTCGCCCCTGGACGGTCACGACAGTCGTGACGCCAAAGGCGTGCATCTCCGCGCTCTCAAGGTCGTCTCGGAACGCCTCGGCGTCCTCCTGGGCCTCGCGCATCGCGGGCGGCATGTTGTTCTGGTCGACGAAGTAGCCGACCTCGGGACGGCTCGTATTGAACTGATAGGTGTTGTTCTCCTCGGTAATCTCGTGCAGATGGTTCTCGGCGGCTGAAATTGCCGCGGAGAACTCCCAGGGACGGATATGCCATGCGACGGTGAGGTCGTAGGGCAGGCCCGTCAGGTCCGAGATAAAGGAGTCCTTCATGGTCTTACCGTAACCGTCGAGGGTTACGTCGTATGTCTTGACCCAGCGACGGCCGACGATCATGCGGGGGTCGCCACGGTAGCCGTCTGCGGTGAGGACTGAGGAGGGCGCCACGAGCTCGCGGGTCGTCAGGCCGACGGTCCCGGACAGGCGCTCGAAGTTCGCCGTGCCCGGAGCGTCATCCTGGCGCGTCATGGTCTGGATGATGTCGAGGCGCTGCTGGCCGTCGAGGACGTGTGCGTCGGAACCGAGGTCGCGCATGAAGCGCAGGAAGGAATCCGCCTCCTGGGACAGCCGGGGCACCGCGCGCTCCAGCGTGTCGGCGGTAACGGCAATCGTGATGATGCGGTCGCGGCGCACCGAACGGGAGGACTTGGCGAGCATGGAACGCGTCCACGCGTTGTACTCACGTCGCAGTACGTTGCCGCGCTCGTCGCCGGGAACCTCGCGGAACAGCAGGTCGGAGGCGAACTCCTCCGGGCTCACACGCTTGTTCATGATGAAGATGCCGAGACGAACCGTATGGTCGAGCGAGTCGAGGTATCCCGCCCACGCCTCGCGCACGAGATACTGGTCCTCGGGTCGCGCCCCCTGATAGTTGACGTCATCGACGCGAAGGGCGATGGAATAGGTCTCGCTGTCGATACGCATGACGCCGTCAACCGTGAGCAACTCGTAGGGGACGAGTTTCGTGGTCGACCACTTAGGCTGGACGAGCTTCACGTCAGTCGAGAGCGCAGCGTTGACACCTGGCCCCATCTGTTCCTCGTCAGTCGCCCAAGAGGAACCGAGGGGGATGGATGGCACATCGGCGCCGTATTTCGCGACATACTTGTCGCGCTTCTTCTTCAGTTTTTTCAGGCGTTTGTCCATCTGACGCACGCCCTTCTGCCAACCGGCCTCGAGAGCGCTCGCGCGGCGCTGCTCGGCCTCGGCAATCTCTCGTTCGAGATCGTCAATAGTCAGTTTGCTCATCTAGGGTTTCTCCCATCGTTTTTCACGGAGGCCTCAGCCATCGCCTGGGCGATTCCCGCCGGCACGGCCTCCTGTTCCAACTTCCTCGCCTTCCTTGCTGCCTTTTCACGGCGCTTCTGCTCGCGCAGCTCGGCCTTCGTCTTCTTCGGAACGGACACCTCGAAAGTCGGAACTGCGAGCGTGAGCTGATCGGGCTCGGCGCGGTCCTTCAGCATGAGAGGAAGCCATTTCTCGGATTTAAGGCCGTGATGAGAATGGAGGCCGATGACGCCGATGGCCACGCAAATCGGTATCGCCATGTAGGTGACAATATCGAGGTTCCAGTCCCATGCGTAGACGCCGTATATGCCTACCGACACGACAGCGACGGCGGCAAGCGCAGCAATTGCCGAACGCTTGGAAAAGCGACCGAAGATGTTTCTCGCGACGTAGTTGTTGATGTCATCGCGTACGAATGTCTCTGCCATTTCATCACCTTCCCTAGGCAAGGCCAAACAGGCTGTTTGCGACCATCTTTGACTTATTGACTATCTCCGTGATGCACAGGACAGCGCACATCGACGGAATGAGGGCGGCAACGGCATCCCCAAACCCGCTCAGGCTACTCGTGTCAGAGGTAATCGGCGCTATGAGCTCAGAGGACACCGTCATGATCAGGGGAATCATGCCGATGGCGATGACGATCATGACCGCCTGGAAGCACACCGCGGCGAAGCGTTTTAGATAACCGATGCCCATCTGCCTGGACTTGTCATCGGCAAAGAACGCGAGGCAAAGGGGACTCGCCGCAGCCCTGAGATATATCTCGCCGACGCGCACGAATATGGTGGTGAGTACGCAAAACAGGCAGGCGACGCAGGCGACAAGGGCCACGATTGCAAGAAGCAACAGGATAAAGGACGTGCTCGCCTGGGCATACGTCAGAGAGTCGAACGAGGCGATCACCTGGTCCTTAATGGCGAGAGACTTCGATGCTTCTATGCCGACAGACGCGAGCGCGATGTTTACGACTCTTACCAAGTTCTGGGCGAGGATATATATGCAGGCGCAGATATCCATAGCGTGAACGATAAGGGTGTAGCTCACCGCGAACATCATCACGACGAAGGCGAGGCTTGCCATGATATCGACGCCAGCCATCTTGCGTCGCACATCGAGCTGGTGCATAAGGGAGACACCGAAAGTCAGACCCAGAAAGGCCATGGCATAGGGCTGGAAAGCGTTTTTGGACAGCGTCGAGGCCATGGTATAGAACTGGCCGAAGGGTCCATTTGTGAAATCGGAAGTGAACGCCGTATCCGCCGTGGAGGTCACCAGCTTAATGCACCATTCGGCGAGACTTGTCGCGCTCTCGGCAAGCCCCCGACAGAAGGCCCACGCCAGGTTTTCAGCCGCATATTTAAAGAAGTTAAATCCAAGGGCAAACTCTGGCGGATTATCTTTGATTAGCTGATTCTCCATGTCCTCCGGGTCCTTTGCGGCCGAATCTTTGTCAGTATTCGGCTTTCCGCCTGTTCCAGAGGATTCCTGTCCGGTTGACGCGGCTTTTGCTATCTCCCATCCATCAGGGGCCCAACTTGGCGCTAGGCTCTTGAGATATTTACTGTCGCTCAAACTTCCATCGATTTTTTTTGTTTTTGCGCCTTTTGAACTTACAGTTTTACCGTTCTTATCGACATAAACCGGACCGTAAAGACTTGTCGCTCCGTTTCCGATTTTCACCTCATATCTAATTTCGTGTGCGGTGATTCCTTCATGTTTAAAGTCTATGAACTTGTCATTTTCAATATCCGACCAACGAATAACAATGTAGCGCTTAGAGTCTGTTGTCTGAGAGCCTGAAACATCCAACGAGTCTCTTATGGACCACTGGCCCTTTTGCGCGGCATATGCGATACCGGACATCGCGCAACCCAGCACTAACAGGACAACACTGATGATCGCGAAGCGAAAAATGCCCTCAGCCAGCCTTATGGGCCGCTTGTCATATTCGTATTCGCCGTATGCCTCCGTCGACTTCGGCGGCTGGTCGCCCCCGATAGGGGAGCCGGCAGCGAAGGCAAGCAGCCTCTCTCGGATCTCCATTATCCGAGAATGCCGCTGAACAGCTGGGAGATGATGTGGGCGACACCACAGCCGGCGATAAAGACGCCGGCGAGAACCTGCCACCACTCGGTACCGTGGCCGGGGCGGCCCTTGGTCTTCTCCTCGAGCAGGTTATAGACGCCCCACAAGGCGAACAGAGAGCCGCCAGCGATCATGACGTTCTCGAATTTGGTAACGAGATCAGCAAGCTGTTCCATTGACGTTTTCCTTCCCTTAAGGATAGTTGATACCTATTCGCGCGCCCTTAGGCGTCGATGACGATAGTTTTGGGGTTAGTGCGGTCTATGAGCACGACGCCCTCCGGTGTTGACACGTCAGGGCTATCCGCGTGCCGCCTGGCGCGCGCCCACTCGAGCATGTCGGTTTTGCCGGCGCTGAGATACTCCTTGCGCCTGGGGTGAATCTCGGGATCGGCCTTGAGGTCGCGAAACCACATGCCCTGCTTGTAATGGGTCACGCACTCGTCAGGGGACAGGCCGTCCTCCTCGTTGAAGCTGTAGAGCTCCTCGGGGCTCATAAGCGGGACCTTGACGTATCTCGTGCTCTCCTGAATGGATTTGCCGCTCGCGGAGTTCGAGACGGAGTAATCCGTGAACTTCTTCGTGGTGCTGCCCATCTCGCGCGATATCTGCTCGCAATCGGAAAAGAGGGATGAACCCATGTACATAAAAATGGCGGAGTTTGCTCGGATGGATTCCGACTGCTTGCCGTATCGGGCCTCGAGCTGCTTGCCGTCCTGCACGATCGCGCAGAGGTTGATCCAGAACTTACGGCTCTCGGCGAAAAGCTTCTCGAGGTCGGGGATCTTGCCTATCTGGGCCAGCTCGTCGAGATAGCAGTAGAGGGGAATCTCGAGATGGCCGATTCCGTTCGTTGAACCGATATCCTTCGAGATATCGAACAACTGGTTCAGGGCCATCGCGGCGACGAAGTCATAGGGGCCGCCGCCGGACTTGATGCAGAAGAAGATTGCGCGCTTGCGCTTGTCGATAGACTGGAGATCGAGTTCGTCACGCCCCAACATCTTCCTGATTGCGGGGTTGTTGAGCCTTTGCAGGCGTGCGGCGCACGAAGACACGACCGCCGCCATCTGCTCGGGAGCGCCGGCATTGGCCTTGAAGGTGCGGTAGTTGGTGAGGACCGAGTTCTCGGGGAGCGACTCGTCATCGAGTGCATCCTCGCCGTAGGTATCGATGATGTACTGCGCGAACCCGTCGAAGCCGTCGCGCTCCCGGGTGCCCTCGAAAACGAGGTCGAGCTTGTTGATGCCCTCGGCGCCATCGGCCTTGGCCATCGCGAGGTAGTCGATGATGCCGGGCAGGGTGCAGTCGGCGGTATTGCCGTTGGCCTTGAACCAGAAGACGAACATGCCGCAAACGCAGGTGTAGAAATTCTTCTCCATATCGATGAAGAACTGCTGGTCCCCGTGTGTGTCCTCGCCCTTGGTGTTCGAGATAAACATATTGACCAGGGAGTTGATGGACGTGACGTCGCGGCAGTTGATCAGCGGGTTGTAAGGTGTGGAGGCAAGGATATGCTCCTCGTCGCGCAGGTCGATGACCTGTACGTCATAGCCATTGTTCTCCAAAAAGGCAGCGGATGCACGGAACAGCTCGCCCGAAGGGTCGGTGAAAACCATGTTGCCGTTCATCTGCATAATCTGGTTGGTCACGAAACGGTAGGACTTACCGGCGCCCGATCCGGCCATAATGAACATATTTCGATTTGGCACCTGGCTCTCGCGCCTGATCGGGTCCTTCTTGTCGTTGACGATGGATGTGCCGGCAACTTTGCTGTTGAGCGAGAGGATGATATTGTCGTCCTCGACCGTCTCACACCATTCGGGAACCGGCCATTCGGCAGTCGCCTTGTTGTGCGAGTACAGCAGACGCTCCTGGACGGTCGAGAAACGCTGGGATCCATATTGCTTTGCAGGAGAGATGTCCTCTCCCGGCGCTTCATGCTTAAGGAGAACGGCAAGGGCGATTACGAGGGCTGCGACGACCGAGGCCAGCAACGGGACCCCGCCGAAATAGATACCGAGGGGCCGACGGGATGCCGCCCACGCGACAAACGCCACGACGTCATCGGACGTCTCGATACCGCTTGTTCCGAGCATGACCTTCTGGACCGTGAGGTTCACGATCCAGAAGGCGGCAGATCCCAGCACGACGGCTCCGACGGCCTTCGTTATGTCTATCCTTGTCGGCTTCATCGGCTACCTCTTGACCCGCTTGGTGAGGGTTCGGGAGTGCGTGACCGGACGGTTCTGGTTTCCGATTTGGTGACGGTTGGCCCTGCGGTCGGCCGCGTCGCGCATATTGACGGCGCGGATGACCTCATGCGAGCCCATCTGCTTGGTTCGTCCCTGGCGCTGCTGGAGTCTGACTGACCCCTCGAAGGCCTCGCGGTCCTTCAGTGTCTCGATTTGGGTGTGGCACCGAACGATGGCATCGGCACGGTCCTCCCGAAGCACGCCCTTGTCATCGCCTTCGCAGATTTGGTTCCCGATTTTTGCCGTGCGCCCGTCGGGATCGGTAATCCTGAAGGCTCCGGCCGTGGAAACGGCGGCGGTGTAGACGGTGCCGTCCCAACCGGTGAACTTGCGCTTGTACATACCATCGTTCTGGTCGAACTTCCAAGACTCCCCCAGATATTCGATATTCTCCGGTGCAGGCGGGAGCCCTACCGGGGGAAGGCCCACAGCAGGTAGCCCGATTGCCGGAAGGGCGGGATACTCTTTTTGCTGTGAAGGCGACTGGATACCGTTTGGATTGGCGGGCGTCTGGACGCCGCTCTCGACCGGACCTCTCATCGCGTTGTCCACGTCGTCATTCGAGATCAGCTTCCTCTCGATTGCCGTCTCGATGCAGGCGGCGAGAGCCTCCTGGTCCTTCATCTTGTATTCGATTGCGAAGTAGCCTGTCGCCGGGTCTTCAAAAACGGCGAACCCGATGCGGTGCTTTCGACAGATATCGGAAAGGAGCGATAGGTCGCCACGGTCAAGCGCGCCCTCCTTGCCAAGGTTCACGAGCTTGATGACGTCGTTGCGGTCACGCCTGAGCGTGTGCTCGGTAACGAGACCATAGCGGCCGAGCCCGTTCACATGGCTGATCGCGTGGTTCGCGCCGCGACCGGCGATTCTGCCGGCACCCCCAGCGACCTTGCCGGTACCACGCGCGAGCGCTCTCATCGTGATGATGAGGACTTCGCGCGCCGGCGGCAGAACAGCCTGGCCGAGCATCAGCAGAACGCGCATGGCCTCTTCATTCTCTCCGGGCATTACTGCTACCTCCCTCCGGCGACGTGTAGTTTGGGCCGCACATAAAGCGGCCCCACCTACAGTTTTCGCCATATAGGCCACCCGTGCCGACCGGTTTGGTGCCACAGGGTGACAATTTCTCTGATTAGCTATGCCTGCGTACACCGGGGCGCTTGACATGCGTGCCTGGTTGCCTCCGGCCCTCGGTAACTGCAGTCGTATGCCGATATAGACGCCTTGTAGCCAAGGCATCGGCGAGCGCATCGTGCGGAGCGCCCTCGAAGCTGTACCCCATGGCATCTGCCGCAGAGGTGAGTCTCCATCTGGAATGGGAATCCGAGAACGGGCCGTGCACGCGCCCGAATTCCTCCATTGCATCGACAATTTCCGCAGTCTGCGGAATGACGATGCCCTCGTGCTCGAGGAATCCGAGGTCGAATCCGACATTCCATCCGACAATCTTTTCCGTGCGGTCGAATAGCGACTGGACGGCCTCTAGATAGTTCTTAAAGGGCTTATAGTTCGCCACCGAATCGGGTGAGATGTGGTTCACGCGCTCCGCGGCAGGCCACTCGGTCTTATGCTGCGGCTTGACTCGCAGATGAACCGACGATGGCGAATCCTGGCCTTCGATATCGAGAACCATTGCCAGGGTCAAGATCTCGTCGCCGTCAAAGGGGTAGAGCCCCGTCGTCTCGGTGTCGATCGTCATGCACTCGATGGGAGAGTCGTAAGGCACCAAGGTAATGCTCATCGTGTTGCGCCTCCTTAGGACTGTCCATAGTGAAAATATCCGGTGCGATTGGGGGCCGTGGTGTGGAGCGCACCCTCGGTACCGCCTCCCAGCTTCCTGCTGATCTGCGCGATGAGGCTTTTCGTGCCGGGCATCTCGTGGGCGCGCTCGGTCTTGATATCGCTCTTTTGGACATAGCCCTCGTCGACAGACTCATCCCACTCTTCCTGGGTCGCCTCGGTGTAGAAGACCGGCGCCTCGGGGTCGTTTTCGATGGCCTGGGAGGCAAGCGTATCGATGTGTCCGGAGTTTCCCCTCACGGCAGCATGGACAACGTCGTCGGTGAGCGCACCGCCGTTCGCGATGTACTCATAGAGGCTCTGGTCGGCCGGGTCGGGAATCACGCGCCCGAACTGCTCGTCCGTCACATAACCCTCGTCGCCGATCCTGAATTGGCCATAGGGTCCTGCCGGCCAGGGCATGGCGATACGCGAGAGCTCGGTGTCCGCCATGACATAGAATTTCATGACAGCGAGCTTGTCATCTCGCGAGATGTAGTCTTGGACGGCGATGGGGGCCTTCGGGTTGATATGGGTTCGGTCTGACGGCGAGAGCGCAAGACCTCTCTCGATCTCATATTCGGCTTGGGCTGTAGAGGCCGTGAAAAGGGCTCGCGCGAGCAACCAGGACTTCTGACCGGCATACGTGTCGGGGGCGATACCGTCAAGAGCGACCTCGGCCACAGCCGAGAGAAGGTTGGGCTCTGCCATAATCGCGCCGAGCGTGGCGACAGCCGTCCACTTAAGGTATCCCTCGCATTGCTGCGGGTCCATGATCATTTCGCGCACAGCATCGAAAACGCGGTCGAGGTCGAGCAGGCCCAGTCCCGCCGCCACCGCCGGCCTATTCAGGTTGTCCATACGGCTCTCCCTTCGGTCATAATTCCGTTGGTTGTATCGTCCGCCCTCGGGCTTGTCGATGAGAGCCGTTGAACAACTGTTCCTAGATTTTGATTAGTTAATGTTTAAGCGATTGAGCGTGGGGGAGGGTCACGTCGCGCTCCATCGACACGACTCCATCGGGCGATGCCGTGCTTTTGGTCGCAAGTCGAAGCGAGTCAATGATCTTTTTCGTGCTGGGACTGCAATCGACTCTGTGGGGGGCCACGCTCAGCTCTTCATACTGATCAAGGATCGCGTCAACCTTGCGCGACTCATCGAAGGTCTGGCCGCGGTAGAGCTTATAGTCGTGTCCGCCGATGCTGACAAGGCCGTCGGACATAAGAGAAATGTCTTTCGCTTCAATCGCAGGCACAATGGCGAAATTTACACCTGCGGCGATGGCGATATCCTTGTATTCATCGGGAATGACCATCTCGCGGAATTCGGACAGATCCCTCATCGAAAGAAACGCATTAAGGTTAACTTCAACGGCGTCATATCCACCCCGTCCGGCACCATCGATAATGGAGCCGAACACCTCTGAATCCATGAGTATGCCGGGCAAGGGGTCCGTACTAGATCTCTTCATATAGACAGTGCGATCTCCTTGGGCGGGCCCGTCGAGGTTAACGGTCACGTCGGACCAAAGTTCACCAAACGAGTCGGACCCGTCGGTCACATCGAAGGCTTGGATGCAGAGTGTATCGTTCTCCTCGTAGAGCTGCTTCACGAGCTCAACGGTCTTCGGCTCGCCGTCAACCGAATAATTGACCTTGATGCCGCCCTTGGTGGTTGCATCCACATAGAGGCTGCTGTCCTCGATGCGCTTTCTGATGTTCTCCCTATAGGCGACCAGCGATCCCGGAAGCGCCTGGATCTGAGAAAGGCCTCTTTCCAATTGGTCAATATCGACAACGACTGGCTGTTCGATTTTAGGGAATGGGCCCAGCTGAAACGCTTTCAACGCATAGTCGCTTCGGTCTTCCCTAGCCGTCATAACGAGGGCGGCGTTGCTTGGAAACAGCGTAGTACCGTCAACCCTAACGATCCTGACGGTGTCTCGCCTTGTCGCCGATGCCACAGACTGAAGGACATGGGACGATGCCTGGTCGATATTTCCGAGAACGATGGCGCCACCGCTTGCGGCAGAGATTACACCCGGCCTGATTGGGCGCCCGCCGCCGATAATACCTGCGATGCTTGCCGCCCCGACATCGGAGACAACGGCAACGTTACCCTTCGCACCGACAGCGGCAAGGTCCCTCATGAGCGTCGCCTCATCGCTTTCGCCGACGCGGAAGAACGCGCGAAGTGCCTCTCCCGCGCGCTCCGGGCTATCCGTTTCAATTAGGATGGGAATGCGAGTCGCAAGGGCCTCGGCCACAGCAGAGACTGCAGCAGGCGGGTAAACCGGACTCAATTGATCTGGTTCAGATGGCATGGATCTTCCGATAAGATTCTCAGGATTACCCAAGGAATAAGATGAGATCGAGTCCAGGGTTTGAAGGCTCGGGTTAGAAGGCCTCAATCCGCGCGGAGTTGCCGCGGAAACGACTCCCTGGAGATTCAGCTCATGGCAGAGATCCTCAACTGCAATGGCGCCCCGACTCGACGTCACGTTACCGCCGAAGTCCAGCGATCCAAAATACAGCTTATCCTTGATATACGTAGGATCGACCTGCCCCGAGGCGCTCAGGATACCAAGCGCTATGGGCAGCGCGAGGGAGCCTGCGTCTCGAATTCGACCTGAGAAGGCCTTGCTATAGCCGGGCGAGGGCATGACGTCGATAGAACCACTGTCTCGAGGCAAGGTGTATCCCTGCGCCTTGAGTGCACACCTGACAATGCCCCGCAACTCCACGGCGGCGTTATCCTGAATGCCTAGAATGTGAATGCCGGGAATTCCCGGTTTGAATTCAATCGCGATGTCAATGGGTACTGCCGAGGCGCCTTCCACAATGGCGCCATGGACAACTGTACGATTGGTCATAACTCGCTCCAATCCTCAATGATAATGAAACAAGTTTGACGGCAGGCATTAACCATTGCGTCTAGCTGAACAACTGTTCCGGGACCTCACTGGCTCGCCGCCGATTGAAAGAGACGGTCCATAGCATATTCACAATGTATATACTGGGATTCTGACAGTCTAGGAAACGGGTGATGGATTCGCTATGTCGAGCTGCGGAAACGCG
>OLOK01000681.1_pt1 | contig 32347 bp, 21 predicted proteins | sample 1672591 | NCBI WGS metagenome assembly OLOK01 (sample SAMEA3136703, study PRJEB25190) | human gut metagenome | biome: human gut; feature: human-associated habitat; material: faeces | place: Austria | collected 2013 | reverse complement strand
CATCGAGCGGCGTTCCCACATAGGCGGACCCCGAGAGCCGCGGCGGCATCTGCGGCGCCAGTTCATGCACCGGCGCGGCATCGCCCACGGCCGTGTATGTCGCACGCGGCAGCAGGTCATCGCCCTCGGCGTCGGCGCTGTACCACACGACCGGACAGCCCGAAAGACGCGCCAGCTGCGTTGCCATGGCATGGACAATCTGCTGCTGATCGGCGCACCGCTGTAGCATGCGGTTGGTCTCGAGCACCATATGCGTGCGACGGTCGCTGGCGGCAGCCTGTGCCAAGGCACGGCGCAGGGCCAACGCAATCGAGCTCGACACAAGCGAGACCACGAACATGATGATGAACATGCCGGGATAGCCGCGGTCGATAAGCGACAGCGAGTAGCGCGGGTCGACAAACAAGAAGTTGTAGAGCGCCACGGCGGCAGCCGAGCTCAGCAAGCAATACAGGCGACTCCAGGTAAAGAATGCGCACAGCTGAACGGCGAACACATAGACGATCATGATGCTCGGCGCGAGACCCGGATGGTCGAGCAGCGCACCCACAATCGTCGCCGCGACCAACAGCCCCACCGATACGCAAGCGTCATACAGAGGAGTGCGGCGCGTCAGCGTTGTGCGCCGCCACCAAAAGTTATCGGCAATATCGCCGTCCGTACGGACGTCCATCAGCGCCCCGCCCCTCTCTCGAAAACAAAAACCACCACAAAGGGACAGACACCTTTGTGGTGGTTTCCCTTGTGGTGGTTCCAAGTGTATAGCCTTTGCAACCGGCGGTCGCTAGACAAACAGCACGTGCGCGAGCAGGGCACACACGCACACCGCTCCAAATACCAGTGCCACGATCGAGATCACGCGGTCGGCCATATCCATGTTGGCACGGTTCGTAAGGAACCGATCTTCGGCGGCGTCGACACGCGCCTCACGCACCATTTCGACCACCGCCTCACGGCCATCGAGCGCCTTTGTATCCATGTTTACCTCCCCAGCCTCATGCTTATCCATCAAAAACCAACTCCGTGTAGCCGCCGACGTCTACGGCCGCTCGTTGGGAGCCAGGCGCTGCATCTTGTTCACGGCCTTGAACTTGGTGAACAGCGGCACGTACTCAAAGCTCACGTTGGAGTTCTCCAGACCGTACCAACGCGCGGGCGTGCCGGCGGCGCGGCGAATGATGTACTTGAGCGTGATGGCCGTACGCTCGCTGGGCTCCACATCGCTTTCGGGCGCCAGAAGCTTACGGATCAGGACGAACTTGAACGTGCCGATGTTACCCGGATCCTTGTAGACCGAGTAGTCATGCGTCTGCGGCGGCAGCTCGCCGGTGGCAGCCAGGTCCTGAACAACCTGACGCAGGTAGGCATTGACGCGCTGGTTGATCTTGTAGCCCAGGTACAGATGCACGCGGAACACGTAGTCGGTGCCGAACGTCTCGACCGAATAGGCAAAGGTGTGCGGTTCGTCCATGGTCTCGACATTCACAAACCACCAGGCGCGGGCACGCTTGGGATGCTTGTCCAAGATCGAATAGACGATGTCGCGGTCGATGTAGTCGGTATGGGTGTCCTTGGTCAGGTACACGACGTTGTCGCTCATGCGCTCGTAACGGTCGTCGTCGCGCAGGCGCTTGAGCTGCGGCAGGTAGCTGCGCAGCGGCAGCAGCGTAAACTGGCGCTGCTCGACCGCCGTGCCGTTGTACCAGCACACCATAATGCCCATGATGAGTGCAGCCATGAGGATGGTGAAATAGCCGCCGTGGAAGAACTTGGTGAGCGAGCTCACGAAGAAGAAGCCTTCGAGCAAAAGGAAGAAGGCCGCGAAGATCCACGGAGCAACCTTGAGCTTGCGCTCCTCGTGCAGGTAGAAGAAGAGCAGCAGCGTGGTGCACATCATAGTCAGCGTAATGGCAAGGCCGTAGGCGGCTTCCATATGCGCCGAGTTCTGGAACAGCAGCACCACGATGACGCAGCCGACAAGCATGACGTTGTTGACCATGGGGATGTAGAGCTGGCCCTTGGTCTCGGCAGGGTAGAAGACCTGCATGTGCGGCATGAGGTCCAGACGGCTGGCCTCGGACACCAGCGAGAATGCGCCGGTGATAAGCGCCTGCGAGGCAATGATGGCCGCGACGGTGGAAAGGCCGACGGCAAACGGGCGCAGGCCCGGGGCGAGCATCTGGTAGAACGGGTTGAGATCGGCAATGCCCATGAGCTCGGGGTTGGCAGCGTTGTTCATAAGCCAAGCGCCCTGGCCCATATAGGACAGCAGCAGACAGCACTTAACGAACGGCCAGGTAGCGTAGATGTTGCCGCGGCCGACGTGGCCCATGTCGGAGTAGAGCGCCTCGGCACCGGTGGTGGCGAGGAAGCAGCTGCCCAGAATCATGATGCCCGCGTGGTTGTTGGGGCTCAACAAAAAAGCGATGCCGCGGAGCGGGTTGAGGCACAGCAGCACGGCGGGGTGCTGTAAGACAAAGAACAGACCCGTGCCGCCCAAGAACAGGAACCACAGCGTCATGATGGGGCCAAAGGCGTGACCGATCTTGGCCGTACCGATGCGCTGTACCAAGAAGAGCACGATGATGATGGCGAGCGTAATGGCGACGACGCGGCCCTGGTCATCGCCCAGCACGGCATGAACCGCCGGGATAGTGCGCAGGCCCTCGATGGCCGTGGTAACGGTAACGGCCGGCGTCAGGATGCCGTCGGCGAGCAACGCGGCGCCACCCAGCATGGCGGGGATGATAAGCCACTTGCCGCAACGCTTGACCAGGCTGTACAGGGCAAAGATGCCGCCCTCGCCATGGTTATCGGCGCGCAGCGAGATGAGCACATACTTGATGGTGGTCAGCAGCGTGACCGTCCACACGACAAGGGAGAGCGCGCCGAGCACGAACTCCTCCGTGACGCTTCCGATGCCGCCGTTGCCGGCAACGAGCGCCTTGGTTACATACATAGGGCTGGTGCCGATATCGCCGTACACCACGCCCAGCGTGACGAGCATCGCCGAGATGCTTACAGGAATCGCAGCGTGCGAGGCTGCCTCCTTGGCCTTTTGTTCCATAAGCCGGTTTCCTCCCAACTTTAATGTTCGAAGGGATTATAGGTAATCGGCCCATGTTTTAATGCACTGTTTTCCCAGCTAGATAAAGATTTATACAGTCTTTAGGCCACCGCGGCGATATGAAGTGTGACAAAGGGACTATCCCCTTGTCACATTCGTCATTTTCCGAGCCAGTTTTTGAACCACCACTCCATGGAGCGGCTCATCTCGGCCATAAAGGGGCTCGTGTGCTTGCGGGTGTAGATATCCACGACGCGCTCCCCCACCTCGCGGGCGTGCGGGCGAAACATCGCATCCATCTCGGCCACCTGCGCATCCATAGTCGCGGCATCCGCACGGCAGTAGCGCTCCTCGTGCACCAGGTTCACCACGGGGTGCGCGATTGCCGGGCGCTCCTTACGGGGCGTGCCGATGATGAGCATCGACAGCGGCATGGTATAGGGCGGCAGATCGAGCAGCGCGGCAACTTCCTCGGCGTTCTCGACGATGTCGCCGATATAGCAGCTCCCCAGGCCCAGGGCCTCGGCGGCAACCACGGCGTTTTGCGCGGCGATCACGGCGTCCTGGGCCGCGATGGCAAAGTCGCCCAGACCTGGTGCACGACGGGGCGCCTTGCCCGTGCGCTCGACAAACTCGGGCTCAAAGCAGCCCACGTGCTCAAACAGATCGATCCACTTGGCATAATCGACCACAAATATTAGTGCCCAGGGCGCCTTGGCGATCATGGGCTGGTGGTCGCACAGGTCGGCCAGACGGTCGAGCGTAGCCTGCTCACGAATGCTCACGATGGAATACATCATCATGGCGCCCGCCGACGGCGCGCGACTCGCCGCATGCAAAATCGCCGCCCGCTGCTCGTCGGTCACCGCCACGGGGCGGTCGTCGTCATCACGCGCGAAGGCACGCGTGGAGGAACGGTGCTCCAACGTGTCCAGCACCGCATTGCCCGTAGTCTCGACCGGATAGCCGTTCGCATCCACAGCCTTGGTGCAAACCTGCTCGTTCATCGCCTCATCCTCGCTAATTCTTTAAGAAGCCTTTACGTTTCCGTGTAATTCCCGTCCATTATCGCGCAGGTCGCCACTACATTGCGCCACACCGCCACACGTGCGCGTTAATATGGCTGGTTGTTGTGCGCAGACACCAATTGCAGCGCATATCTTGGTAACAATCGGGTAAACCCCCGCTTTCGTACGTTTTAGTTTGTGAGGAGTCTCAGCATGTTCGCTGCCGCCATCTCGCTTGTCGGTCTTGCGGCGACCGTCTACCTTGTCTTGCGCGAGGCCAAGGCCATTCGCGCTCAGTCGGGCACCGTCACCAAGGGCGCCTTCGCCTGGAGCGTCTCCTTCGGCCTGTTCCAGCTCTTTTTGACCATTTGGGGCGCCATTGGCCTCGTCGCCCAAAACGAGCCGCTCGCCTTTGTGATGCTCATCCTGACCAACGCCATCCTCACCGGATGCGCCTGGGCCAGCATCGCCCGCGATCGCATCGCCCCGCGCGTCTTTGCGTTCGCCAAGCCCGACGCCCCCGCCCCCACCGGCAAGCTCGCCCGCCTGCGCGGCGCCTTTGTGGGCAAACCACTCGTCGCCGCCGTCCTGTGCCTGCTGCTCGCCGGCGTCTTTGCGCTGCTGGGCATGGAGGTCTCGTCCAACCACGACTTTACCTGGGTCTACCCCCTGTGCATCCTGCTCGAGTGGGCCATCATCACCGTGCTCATGATCGGCTTGTTCTTCCTGTTCCAGCGCCACGGCGCAGCTCCCGCGGTCCTGGCCTTTGCCCTCTTTGTCCTGGGCATTGCCGAGTTCTTCGTCATCACGTTTAAATCCATGCCCATCCAGCCGGGCGACCTTTCGGCCATCTCCACCGCCGCCGCGGTCGCCGGCACCGGCTACACCTTCTCCATCTCGCTGTTCTGTGTGCTGTCCATGGGCTTTACCGCCATCGCCATGCTGCTGTGCGAGTACGCCGGCCTGGTGGCACCGCACCGTCAGAAGGGTGCCGCCAACGCCAAGCGCATGCTGCTCACCAACCTGCTCGTGGCAGTGCTGTGCCTGGGCGGCGTAACCGCGCATGTCACGCTCATCGACTACTACAACACCCTCGGCATCACCGTCTACACCTGGCGTCCGCTCGAGAGCTACTGGCGCGAGGGCTACCTGCCCGCTTTCATTAGCGCAGCGCAGTCCATCAAGCCGCCCAAACCCGCCGACTACTCCGTCGACGATGCCAAGGCCACGCTCAAAAAGTACGCCAAGGCCTACGACAAGTCCGACGCGGCCAAGAGCGACGAGCGCGCCGCCGCAAAGGAGCAGTTCGACAGCGAGAAGCCCACGGTCATCGCCATCATGAACGAGACGTTCTCGGATCTGTCGATCTACCAGAACATGCGCGCCGGCTACGAGGGTCCGCAGTACTTTAAGAGCCTGTCCAACTGCCTCAGCCGCGGCAAGCTCTACGTGAGCGCCTACGGCGGCGGCACCGCCAATACCGAGTTTGAGTTTATGACCGGCAACTCCATGGCCAACCTGGGCTCGGGCGTGTACCCCTACACCATCTACAACATGGAAACGACCGGGAACCTGGCAGAGCAGTTCAAATCGCTCGGCTATTCCACCACGGCCATGCACCCCAATCACGCAACCAACTGGAACCGCGAGAACGTCTACAAGGACTTTGGCTTTGACCAGTTCCTGTCCATCAACGATTTCCAGGGAGCCGACACCTTGCGCGGCATGGTGACCGACCAGGCTACCTACGACAAGATTCTTGAGCTGCTCGACCAGAACGCCGATCCGCAGTTTATCTTCGACGTGACCATGCAGAACCACTCGGGCTACGATACGGGCCTGCTGCCGGTCGACAAGCAGATGCACCTGAATATCGACACGACCGACCTGGACGCCAAAACCGTCGAGGACGGCACGCTCTCCGATGTCGACGAGTATGTCTCGTGCATCGAGCAGTCCGACCAGGCGCTTCGCTACTTCCTCAACGCCCTGAGCAAGCTCGACCGCAAGGTGGTCGTGGTGTTCTGGGGCGACCACCAGCCGTTCTTCCCGTCCAAGTTCAACGACAAGTGGTTTACCGGCGAAGACGACGCCACGCACCAGGAGCGTCTGTGGCAGACCGACTACATCATCTGGGCCAACTACGACGTTGCCGGCTGCGACCAGACAAGCGAGGTCGACGACCTGTCCACCAACTACCTGTCCACGCAGCTTATGCAGCTGATCGGCGCACCGCTGACCGACTACCAGAAGGCGCACATGACGCTGCGCGAGTCGCTGCCCGCCATCAACTCGGTGGGCTACGAGGACGCCAGCCTGCGCTGGGCGCTCTCCTCCAACGTCACCGGTGACGACGCCGAAGCCGCAGCCGCCACCAAGGCGCGCGAGGATTACGCCAAGATGCAGTACTACGAGATGTTCCGCGACGGCAAGAACGTGTACACCGAGCACTTCCAGACCGAGGCCAACGAAACCGACCCCAACCTGGCGCCGGGTACGACCAAGATCAAGTAGCAGCGCGTCTTAACTGGTTCGTCTGCCCGGCGACGCGGAACGTAAGGTTCCCTGCTCGGTCAGTCCTGCGCAAGACGAAGGCCACATTAAGTGGCCTTCTTTGCGTGCGGAACTCGCGATGAACCTTATATGCCTCCGCCTGGACAGACTCCCTGATGTTGGGGCGTGGCTTGTCTTGGGTGTATCGCCGAACATATATAAGTTGAAGGCCACGTTATGTGGCCTTCTTTGTTTGCGGAAAGTGTGTCCCGGAATTCTTGTCTGGAATGGGATGCAGTTTCCACTTGGGACCCGATTGGGAAAGTGTGTCCCACTATTCAGCTGGATTCCGGGATGTATTTTCCGGTTGAGGCCCGTTGGGAAAGTGCGTCCCACTTTGGGGGCTGATTCTGGGACGTGGTTTCCGGTTGGCTCTCATTGGGAAAGTTCATCCCATTTCTCGGCCTAATTATGGGACGCAGTTTCCCGTTGAGGACCCTTTGGGAAAGTGCGTCCCGGTCTGGGCGCTCAAACTGGGATGGATTTTCCGGATGAGGGCTTGACGGAAAATGTGTCCCGTTCCGGGCGCTAATTGTGGGATGCAGTTTCCGCTTGCGGAGTCTCCACTCAACAGAAAACCCGGGTGGCCTGTTTTTTGGCTACCCGGGTTTTTGGGTTGTCGATATGTTCGACTGGCTACTAGTGGGTCTTGCGGCGCTTGATCAGCATGATGAGGGCTATCACTACGAGCGTTGCTCCCGCTGCTGCTGCGGTGGCGACTAGGGCGAATGTTTGGTCGCCGGTGTTTGCGAGGTTCTTCGCTGTGGTCGTAGTCTTGACCTTGGTGTCGGTCTTAGCTCCGTTGTCGGACTTGGGCTTGTCCGGGTTCGTCGGGGTCTCAGGAGTCTCGGGGTCCTTTGAGCCTTCGGAATCGGTTGGGCCGGCGGTGTTTACCAGTGTATGGTCCAGGAACTTCTTGGCGCCCGCACTTGCCTGTGAGAACAGGCGGCGCGTGCGGATCGGGGTGGCGTTCACCGTTGTGGGCGCCGTCTCCTCGGCCTCGATATTCACGAGCGTCGTGCCGGTGTCGAGGCCCACGTCGTTGTATCCCACGTGGCAGTAATACTGCGCACCGTCATCGTCTGCGGTCAGGTCAATCTCGAGCTTTGAGGCCGTTCCGGCCGCGAGGTTGCCATCGGCACCCACGAGCTTAAACTCTGTCTCGCCGCGGCCCTTGCGGTACCAAATATAGGTCGGTGCCAGCCCTGTTTCGCTATCGTCGGCACCGAGTTGCTTCACATGGCCAATCGCCGAGAGCGTCAGGTGGCTTCCCGCCGTGCGCTCAACCGAAGAGTCGTATCCAAGATCCGACCCCTCCGCAGCATCCGCCGCAGGTCCGCTCACGGTCATCGTCATGCCATCGGGCATGGTCTTGACCGTGATGATTGCCGAGCGAAAACCAGTTTCGGTCGTGGATCCATTCTTAACGGCGGCGATGGCGAATCGATACTCCGTATTGGGCTGCAGCCCATCCCACTTGAGCGAGGTCTGCGTGTTGTCGGCAATCTTCCAGCTATTGACGACCGCATCCGCCGCATTGCTCTGCAGCATGCCCACGCCGTAGCTAAAGCCACTCTTGTTTGCGAGTACATCGTCCCAGCTAAACGTAACGCTGGTCGAATCGACGGCGTTTGCCGTAAAGCCCGTCACGGCCGGCGCGTCGGGCATCTCGACGTCCTTAACGTCATAGCCCACGATCCAGAACTGGTCGGTGTCCTTGGTGCCGAGCTTGTCGCCCGAGTCTGCCTCGAACTTGTCGACATCCACCGCGTTGACGCCCAGACGCCACACAAAACCGTACTTGCCCTGCGCGGCCTCGGGCAGGTTGTCGACGGTGCCGCCGTATTCGGTCGATTCACTCGAGGAGTTACCCGTAGTAAAGCCGGCGTTGGCACCAAAGCACAGGCCGCCAAACAACTCGTGCTTTGCGAGCTTCGCGCCCATGACAACGCTGCCGTTCAGCGTCAAGCCGAGCTCGAGCTCCTGCTCCTTGCCCTCCTCGACTTCGATGGTCTGCTCAATGCTCGCCCCCGACTGCGCGGCGGCGCCGTTAAACCCATCGTGCGTGTAGGCGCGCGTTACGCCAGGCTTGCCCAGGCCATAGGAATCCCCAACGGGAGTCTCGCCGTTGAGCGTCGTTTGATAGGTTCCGGGTTCTCCCGACCGGTTGGTCAAAAAGTAGCTGAGCGGCGTCATATTGTGCTGTTTGGCAATGCGGTCATAGGCCTCGACATTAACGACCGAGGTCTGCGCGCCGAGCGACACGGGCGCCGCCATCACGCCCTTGCCACCAGTTTCCTCATTTTCGATCTCATACTCGTAATAGACCATCGGAATCGTGTAGAGCACGGCCTTGTCACCCTCGCCGACATGCGACTCATAGCTTACGCTTGCGCTGACCGTGCGCTCGCTCCGGTAGTCATAGCATCCCTCGGCAGCAAAATCGACTGAAGCATTCATCGCGACCAGGGGCGGACCGGTCTGCACCTCGACAGCAACGCCCAACTCGGCGCCAATGGTATAGCCCTGGGATGTCCCCGTGCCCTTTTCCTCTCCGTATGACGTGCCGCCCAACACCAGATAGCCGTATGCCTGCTCCAGATCCTCAACATAGGGCGCATCCTGCAGCACGGCAAGCACGCGCGGGTTGGTATAGACCTTGTAGCGGTCCTTGTACGTGATCTTGACGCTGTCGTTGTCGACATCGGGCAGCGCGAGCGAGATAAATGTGCCATAGGTAGTGCCGCGACGGTTGCTCTCGCTAATCACCTGCTCCTCGCCGCGGCGCACCTTTCCGTTCTCGTCGAGCGAAAAATGCGAGGCGGTCATCCAATAGTAGTCATCGTTCTTGCGCAGGTCCTCGTCGCGGTGCTTGCCCACCACAGCGATAAAGCTCTCGTTATAGCGGTCCGAACCCGAGACGCTGCCCGCCTTGACGTCGCTGATCCACACCTGCTCTATACCCTTGTGGTCATGCTTGTTGCTGCTGTTGTATTGCTGACCGCTCATGCTCATGGTTCCGACCATGGACCCCAAGCCCTGAGCCCCGCTCTGTGCCGTGTTGCAGGCAAAGTCGCGGAACACATCGCCGCCCACGAGCACCTCGTCGACCGCCAGCTGCTCGGACAGGCCGTCAAGGTTGGCAGTGGCAAGGGCAATAGGCGCCAAGGTGCACGGATAGCGCTTATCCTGAGCGCTATCCTTCCATGCGCTGTTGGGCACATGCATCAGCCCATAGGAGGCGAGGAGCCCGTCTCTGTATTCCTTGCAATCGGAAAGCTTGAACTCGCCAGACTCCGAGTCAAAATACGCGTAGCGGTACAGCGCGCCGTACAGCCCCTTGCTGCCGTCAGAAGCGCCGTAATCAAAAGCGCTGCGTTGCCAGTCATAGCCCGCAAGAATAAGGCCCGTGACGGTTTCACCCGTCTTCTTTCCTTCTTCATCGTAGGCGGCAAACGTGCCGAACGTCGCATTCGCAGCGACCATGGTCTTGCCGTTCGCGGAGAGGGAGATTGCGCCCGCGTCGCCCAGAGCATCGACATGGACGAGCGCACCCTTGGATGCATCCCACGAAAACAGCTCGCAATGCGTCGACTTATCAATATTCTTCTTGCCGTAGGGTGCCGAGACCACGATGGCGAGGTCATCGCAAAAATCGCGATCGAGGTCGCCGGCCGCTAGCGAAACGACAGGAGCTGACTGAAGCTGCGTCCAGGAGTCGTTCCCGCCCTTGTTGTGCGTGGTGTAGTCCGCGGCGTTACCGGCATCGATCTTGACGACGCTTTGCTTCCAGTTGCCGCCCTCCAAGTCATACATGTCGACTACAGCCTTGCGCACGCCGTTCTCGTCGACATAGCAGCCCGCGTAGACAAAAAGCTCGTCGACGCCGTCGCCATCGACATCGCCCGCCTCGACATCAAAGACGGCGTCGTGCTCTTGCAGGTAACCGGCATCCAGGTACTTAAAACGGCCTTCGTACATCATATTAGTGTTGACCGTCACCGGCAGGTGTGTGTCGAGAGTGCGCGTACGCCCGTTGCTAAACGAGTAGAGGACCAGCTCAACCTTTCCGGCGTATGACTTGCCGTCAATCGTCGTGGAGGAACTGTCGCCGTAGGCACGGAGCTCGGCAACGCGGCTCTTTTTTCCCGTGCTAGCGTCGCTGCAGAACTCAACACTCGTGGCGTGAATGCCCGAGAAACCGTTGTTGTCGTTGGCGAGTACTGTTGAGGACTCATTGTTGCTTAGGTACGACCAGGTGCCGCCACCGTAGTCGCTATGCTTGTAGAGATCGCCGTTCGTATCGAAGTTGTTGACGTTTTGCCAGAACTTTGCGGCGCCCCACACACTTCCATAGCCATCGGTGAGTTTGCTGCTGCCGCCAATGTCACCGTGCTCGACGTTCTCGAGCTTGTCGCGCAGAGTGTAGCGATTGCCATGGCTACCGTTAGCTGCCATATAGACCTCGCTGCGCGTGGCAAACGTCGTGGGGGTATCAGTGGAATAGGGGCCAACGGTATCGGCCGGAATGTCCTCGCTCGTGCCCAGACCCAGGGCTTGATAATCCTGCTCGGTCATATCGGTGATTGCGGGCGCGTCTGCCGCCTGGGCAACCTGGGGCGTGGCCGTGAAGCAGGCGACGCTCGTGGCGATCAACGCAGCAAGCGCCGCCGTCCCAACAAACGGGATTTTCGACAGCCTACGGATACGGGGGTGTGGAACGTACATGAGGGACCTCGCTTTATTCGAGTGGAGTGGACTCATTTTTGCAAATGATACATCCGATGCCCGATATCACGTGTCTCATTTTCGCCAACGGCGTGTCTCATTTTTGAGAATCCGAGATGCCGCGGAAATCTTATCCCAGCTCAAAGGCCATTTCTGGGATGTATTTTCCGTCGAGTGCCTCATCGGGAAACTGCATCCCATTTCAAGCGTCGATTCTGGGACGCACTTTCCCCTTAGACCCTCAACCGGAAACCGCATCCCACTTTGAGCGCAAATTCCGGAATGCATTTTCCGCTTGAGCCTCATTGGGAAACGGCGTCCCACTTTGAGGGCTGATTGTGGGATGCATTTTCCGGTTTTGCTCTCATTGGGAAAATGCATCCCGTTTCTTGACCGAATAATGGGACGCAATTTCCCGTTGGAGCGCCTTTAGGAAAGTGTGTCCCACTTCGACCGCCCAGAGTGGGATGCACTTTCCGCAAAGCACCTCAACGGGAAACTACGTCCCATTCCAAAGGCAAATTCCGGGACGCATTTTTCGAAAGCCTGCCCATCCGGAAAGCCCGTCCCACTTTGGACGCATCCGGGCACGGAACCATCGACCTATCAGGCCTCCCATCAATAAAGAGGCGTCCTCCCGGACGGCGGGGCACGAAGTTCATCGCGAGTTCCGCACGCAAAGAAGGCCACTTAATGTGGCCTTCGTCTTGCGCAGGACTGTAGAGCAGGGAACTTCGTGCCCCGACGCCCGGGAGGACGTTTCATTTAGAAAGATAGACCGACCGCCGTCAGCGATGGGAGCTACTCCCCCAGCACGGCCTTTTTGGCGGCTGCAGCCATGTTGTCCAGATCTTCCTTGGTGGGATGGTCCTTCGCGGCAACCCAGTTGTCGAGCAGCATCTTAAATCGGGCGTTGTCGGGATCTTGCTCGAGCATGGCCTCGTAGCGCTGCTTGACCGCGGGGCCCATCTTGCCCTGGCACATCGCCCAGCCCGCAAGCTCGGCATCCCCAGCCAAATTGGAAGTTACGCGGTCGATAATCTGCTGATAATAGCTCTGGTCGGCCCCAAAGCCGCAGGTGCCAAACAGGAACACGCGCTTACCGTGCAAGGCGGAGAGCAACGCCGCGACCGAAGGCGTGCACGCGCCCTTGTCGCACCAAAAACCGACGAGCACCGTGTCGGCCGCGCAGGCGCCCTGCGCCTCGAGCGCAACCTGATCTGCGTCCGCATCGTCGCTCAACGCCGCGGCATGGACAAACTCAACGCCCGCAGCCTGCAGAGCGCGCTTGATCGCACCCGAAACCATCCTGGTATTACCGCTCTTGCTGTTAACCACCAAAGAGCACGTCATAGTCACGTTGCCTCGTTTCCCCCAAAACTAAAGCCACTAATGCAATTTATTAGATGAATATCTTAGTACTAACAACGCAGATGTAAACCATCTGCCGCTAATCGGTGGCCCCTACTGGGCGAATTGGCTGCGGTAGAGTTCGGCGTAGAAGCCGTCTGCCGCTAGCAGCTCGTCGTGCGTGCCGCGCTCGATAATCTGGCCGTCGCGCATCACCAGAATGCAGTCGGCGTTGCGGATGGTGCTCAGGCGGTGCGCCACGACAAAGCTTGTGCGACCGGCCATGAGCTCGTCGAATGCCGCCTGCACCTGCAGCTCGGTGCGGGTATCGATGCTCGAGGTCGCCTCGTCCAGCAGCAAGATAGCCGGGTCGGCGAGCATGACACGCGCGATGCACAGCAGCTGTTTTTGACCCTGGCTAAACGTGCCGCCGTCCTCGCCGATGACCGTATCGTAGCCGCCTGGCAGCTGCACGATAAACTTGTGCGCGTGCGCGCGCTTGGCGGCTTCGACAATCTGTTCGCGCGTGGCATCGGGACAACCGTAGGCGATGTTTTCCGCCACCGTGCCCTCGAACAGCCAAGTGTCCTGCAGCACCATGCCAAAGGCACGGCGCAGGCTTGCGCGTGTGTAATCACGCGAAGACCGGCCATCGACCACGATGCGACCGGCATCGATATCGTAAAAACGCAGCAGCAGGTTGATGAGCGTTGTCTTGCCGCAGCCCGTGGGGCCGACCAGGGCAAAGCGCATGCCGGGATTGGCCTCGATGCAGATATCCTGCAGCAGCTTGCGGTCGGACACGTAGCTAAAGTCCACATGCTCAAAGGTCACCTCGCCCTGCGGGGCGGCAAGCTCTACAGCGTCCGACGCGTCGGGCTCCTGCTCGCGCGCATCGAGCAGCGCAAACATGCGGCGCGCCGAGGCGTACGCGGTCTGGATCTGCGTAATGACGTTGGTGACCTCGTTAAACGGCTTGGTGTACTGGTTGGCATAGGATAGAAAGATCTGAACGCCGCCCACCGTAAGCGCCGCGGGCACGCCCGTGATCACGCCCACGCAGCCGATCACAGCGACCACGGCATAGATGATGTTATTGATAAAGCGCGTGCCGGGGTTGGAGAGCGAACCCATAAACTGCGCGCGCTCGCCCGCGGTGTAGAGCTCGGCATTGAGGGCATCGAAGCGTTGCTGAGCGTTCGAGCCATAGGCAAAGGCGTCGACAAGCTTCTGCTCGCCCACGTACTCCTCGATATGGCCGCCAAGCTGACCCTGAATACGCTGCTGCGCCGTAAAGCTCTTGTTGGAGAGTTTGGCGATGGCGCTGGCCGCAAAGATGGAGAGCGGCGTGACGAGCACCACTACGAGCGTCATGGTCAGGTTGATGGAAAGCATAAACGCGAGCGTGCCTACGATGGTGATAACACCGGTGAAGAGCTGCGTAAAGCCCTGCAGCAGACCGTCGCCCACCTGATCGACGTCGTTGACCACGCGGCTCATAAGGTCGCCGCGGGCATGGCTGTCGATAAAGCTGAGCGGCATACAGCTGAGCTTATCGCTCGCCTCCACGCGCATGTCGCGCACCGTTTCGTAGGACAGGCGGTTGACGCAGTAGCCCTGTAGCCACTGGAAGGCCGCAGCACCTACGACGACAATCGCGAGCTTGGTAACGAGCGGCAGCAGCGCATCGAAGTCCACCTGCCCGGCGGCGACGATAAGGTCGATGCCCTCGCCAATGAGAATGGGCGTATAGAGTTGCAAGACCACCGAGATGGCGGCGCTCACAAACGATGCAGCAAACGAAATGCGGTGCGGACGAACGTAGCCCAGCAGACGGCGGGTCACCGCGCCTACGGGGTAGCGCTCGGGATCGCCGGGCTGGCGCGGACCGTCGCCCAGGTCGTTGAGGTTATCGTTACCGGACACGTTGGCCGTCATCGTGGCGACCGAACCGGAGGAAGTGTACGGATTCATTTAGCAGCCCTCCTTTGCGCAAGTGGATGCCGGGGCAGCCGGGGCGGACGCGGGACTTGGGACGGACGTGGGCGCCGCACTCCCCTGCTGGCCCTCGAGCTCCTCGCGGCGAAGCTGCGACTGGTAAATCTCGCGGTAGAGCTGGCAGGTCGTGTAGAGCTCATCGTGCGCGCCCAGGCCCGCGACCGAACCGTGGTCAAGTACGCAGATCATATCGGCGTCGCGCACGGTCGAAACGCGCTGGCTTACGATCACCGTAGTCAGCGGCAGCCCGCCCTCAGCAGCGCCACACACGCTGCGCTCGCGGATGGCATGGCGAAGCGCCGCATCAGTCTTAAAGTCAAGTGCCGAGGCGGAGTCGTCCATGATCAGGACCTGAGGCGAGCCCACCAGGGCGCGCGCGATGGTCAGGCGCTGGCGTTGGCCACCGCTAAAGTTCTTGCCGCCCGCCTCGACCGGGGTATCGAGCCCCTGCGGCTTGTTGCGCACGAACTCGCTCGCCTGCGCCATGTCGAGCGCCGCCCAGAGATCCTCGTCGGTCGCAGCCTCGTCGCGCCAGGTCAGGTTGCTGCGGATGGTGCCGCTCACCAGCGACGCACGCTGTGGAACGGTCGCGACCACACGGCGCAGCTGGTCGAGCGGCCAGGTGCGCACGTCGGCGCCCATCACACTCACGCTGCCGGTGCTCGCATCGTACAGGCGCGGGATAAGCGAGACGAGCGTGGACTTGCCGCTACCCGTACCGCCGATAATGCCAAGCGTCTTGCCCAGCGGGAGCTCCAGGGTCACATCGTTGACGGCATTTGCCGCGCCCGCGCCAAAGGAGAAGCTCGCATGGCTCAAGCTCAGCGCGGGGACCGGAACAGCGCCACCCGCCAGTTCGCTCGGCTTGGGCAGCGCAACCGACTGATTGCCCTCGTCGGTGATGCTCGGCTCGCAGTTGAGCACCTCGTTGATACGCGAAGCACTCGCGCTCGCCTTGGTAAAGACCACGACCAGGTTGGCGACGTACACGATGGAGGTGAGGGTCTGCGTCATGTAGTTGACGAACGCCATGACCTGGCCCTGCGTGAGCTCGCCCACGTTGACCTGGATACCGCCCACCCACAGGATGTCGCACACGCCCAGGTTCATCACCAAAAACGTGACGGGGTTGAGAATCGACGAGAGCTTGCCCACCGCGATGGCGGTATTGGCCTGGTCGTCGGCGGCTTGGGCAAAGCGCTCGCGCTCGTGGCCCTCGCGCACAAAGGCGCGAACCACGCGGGCGCCCGAAAGGCCCTCGCGGCAGATAAGCGCGATGCGGTCGAGCTTTGCCTGCAGCTGCCTGTAATACGGGATACAGCGCGCCATGACAAACCAAAACACCAGGCCGATAGCGGGCGTGCAGATCAAGAAGATCATGCCGAGCTTAAGGTCGATGGCAAGGGCCGCGCACATAGAGCCCACCGCCAAGAAGGGCCAGCGGATGAGCATGCGTACGCCCAGCGCCACAGCGAGCTGCACCTGGTTGACGTCGTTGGTGATGCGGGTGATAAGCGACGGCGTGCCAAAGCGGTCGAGTTCGGCATAGCTCAACTTGTTGATGTGCTGGTAGAGCGCACCGCGGATATCGGTGCCCATGCCCTGCGAGGTGAGCGCCGCCATCTTTTGGCAGACGAGCGTAAACGAGATGCCGATCACAGCCATGGCGCCAAGCAGCATACCGTAGTGGACGACGGCGTTGACATCGTGTGCGCCAATACCCTTATCGATCATCTGGGCAATCACCAGCGGCGTCAGCAGGTCAAAGATCACTTCGATCAGCTTACACGCAGGGCCAATCACCATATACCGGCGAAACTTACCACCAAAACGCCTGAGCAGCTCAATCATGTATAGGCGCTCCCTATCATCATCCACATTCAATTCGAACCATGATAGTACCGCCACCCCAAAAGAAGCGTAAACAACTCGTCATTTCTAACGGGATTCAGTTTTCAGAGGGGTATACGCGCACACCCAGCCAGTGTCGGGTCAACTAGCATGGTATATTTACATTAGTGCTACCAAGTTAGTCGCCGACCTTTGAAATGAGGTGCCGAGATGAACGACATTCTCGCAAGAAGAGCAAGACGAGCAACCGTGGGCATCGCCCTTTCCGCGGCACTTGTCGCGGGAATCGCCCCCGCAACGGCGATCGCGGCAGAAACCAGTTCCCCCACCGGTGCAGTTGCCTTGCAGACGGAAGACGCGGCCGCCGCAAAAGAAAAAGCGTATGCAGCCATGCAGGAAGCGCTCAAAAACCTCGAGGCCGCAAAAAACGCCGCAAGTCCCGAGAAAATTGCGAGATTCAATGATGACATTACCCGTTTTCAAGAGTACCGCGAAAAGATGGCGGCGCAAGCCGCCGAAGGGAGGGAACTCCTTCCCACCATGCAAGCGGACGTCGATGCTGCCCAAGCCAAATACGACGGGGCCATCAACCGGGTAAGCGAGCTCCAGGCAGAATTAGAGAAGAAACATGAGATGCTTAAGACACTCGAAGCACTCGGCTACGAGGAGTTTGTCGAAACTACTAAACAGCAAATAAAGCAGTTGCACAGTGAGATCATATCGGCAAAAACGCACGTAAACTATTGCGAAACGGAGCTCCGCGAGTTCCAGTACCGCCTCAGAAGAGAGGAAAGACGAGTTAATGACTGTGAACGTGCTGTAGAGAAATATAAAGCCGATATCGACCGGTTCACAGCCTGGCGAGATGCGCTCCTCGACAATTTGAAAAAAGCGCAAACGGCTTATGACGACGCCTGCAAGGCATACGAAGAGGCAAAGGCCGCGGCAGACAAGGCCCCCTCGCCCGAGATAACGCAACCGACCGAGACAACACCTCCCTCCGGCTCGGCGCAACCGACCGAGACGACACAGCCCACCAGCTCGCCCGCGACCGGTAAAGACACCCCGCCAAGCTCCACCAAGCAGGCGAACACGAGCAGCGGCAAGCAAGCAGATACGACCACCGGCAAGCTCGCGAACACGGGCGACACAGCGCCGAGCGCAATCGCACTCGCAGCAGTCGCCGCCGCAGGCCTCGGAATAACCACCGCAGCCGCACGCCGCATCAAAAACTCAAAATAGCCGCCAGAGCATACTACCTTCGCCAATCCACAAACCCGGAGACAAAAAGAGGCCCGTTTCCCCAACCAAGGGAAACGAGCCCCTTTACTTGTAAAAACAAATGGTAATGCCGCCGTCTCTTGAACCACGCAGCCATCAATGCCCAGACAACACTAGCAAGCCGCGTTCCTTAAGGGATAGATTTAATGGCTGTTAATCAAGGGATATACGCGCACGCCCGATCAATGGCGGGCAAACTGCCTGATATACTTACATTAGTGCTACCAAGTTAGTCGCCGACCCTTGAAATGAGGTGCCGAGATGAACGACATTCTCGCAAGAAGAGCAAGACGAGCAACCGTGGGCATCGCCCTTTCCGCGGCACTTGTCGCGGGAATCGCCCCCGCAACGGCGATCGCGGCAGAAACCAGTTCCCCCACCGGTGCAGTTGCCTTGCAGACGGAAGACGCGGCCGCCGCAAAAGAAAAAGCGTATGCAGCCATGCAGGAAGCGCTCAAAAACCTCGAGGCCGCAAAAGACGCCGCAGGTCCTGAGATATTAGAGACTATCGAGCATGTGATTACCGATTTGCAATCGCTCCGCGACAGGATGCTGAAGGAAGCCGACGACTCAAGGGGACCTCCTCTTTACCTACAAGCGAACGTCGATGCAGCCCAAGCCAAATACGATGAGGCCCACAACCGGACAAGCGGCCTTCAGGCAGAATTAAATAAGGCAATCGACGACGGAGCTTCTAACGAAACTATTAAGCAGTTGCGAAGTGAGATCATGTCGGCAGAAAGGCGAGAAAAATCTTGTGAAGATGATCTTCACCACTGCCAACGCCGGCTCGAAAGCCAGGAAAGTGTCGTCGCGAAGTTCGAAGCCAATGCGGAAAAATGTCAAACCGATATCGACGAAGAGACAGCCAAGCGAGATGCGCTCCTCGGCGATTTGGAAAAGGCGCAAGCGGCCTATGACGACGCCTGCAAGGCATACGAAGAGGCAAAGGCCGCGGCAGACAAGGCCGCCTCGCCCGAGATAGCAAAACCGACCGAGACAGTGCCTCCCTCCGGCTCAGCGCAACCCGCCGAGACGACACCGCCCGCCGGCTCGTCCGCGACCGGTAAAGACACCCCGCCAAGCTCCACCAAGCAGGCGAACTCGAGCAGCGGCAAGCAAGCAGATACGACCGCCGGCAAGCTCGCGAACACGGGCGACACAGCACCGAGCGCAATAGCACTCGCAGGAATCGCCGCCATGGGACTCGGAATAACCGCCACAGCCACACGCCGCATCAGGAACTCAAAATAGCTGCCAACGGTTATTGTCTCCGCCAATTCACAAGCCCAGAGACAAAAAGAGGCCCGTTTCCCCACCTAAGGAAACGGGCCTCTTTAACTGCAAAAATTCAAGCAACAGCACCGCCGCCTCTTGAACCACGTAGCCATCAATGCCCAGACAACGCCAGCAAGCCGCATTCCGCAAGGGATAGATTAAATTAGATAAACGCGCCTTTACGGGTGATTTTTGGACGACGGGGCCCGGCCGGCGGCGAGGTGTTTGGTAGTCGAGCGATCCCGCAGGCGAAGCCGAGGACCAGCGAGACACCAAATACCTCGCCGTCGGCCGGGCCATGTCGCGGCACCAAAAAACGCCCGTGCGCTCGATGGATTCGGATGCCCGACAGAGGCTCCTTATGGCTGCTTCCTTCCGGACCTGACCAGATTCGGAACATGTCGTCATCCGAACCCATCGAACGCGCTAGGCGCTCGGTATATCTTACCTGCTCCCGCCCGCCAGAGCAAGGTAGCTAATTTGGGACGGAGCTTTTTTGACTACTTTTGCAGCCCGATTGCCAGAGCAGCCAATGAGTAGTCAAAATAGTCCCATCCCAAAATGACCGGCTTGGTGCCGCACCACAGAAAGGGCCCATCTACTACGTTTAGGCCACAGGGGTCGACCATAGCCGACTTTTTCGAAAATCGGCAAGCTTTCTACCTGCGGTTTTGTTTTTGTAAATTCCGGGATGGTCGAGGGTGGCCGGTTTAACGTAGTAGATGGCCGCATTTCGTGGCAGGCGGTCCGACCCAAGGCACAAGGCAGCCAACCTCGAATGGACATTCTCGAAGTTGCGGTGGAATACGGACTGAATTGGCACCTTAAAGGCAAAAACACTCCGTATTTCACCGCAACTTATCGAGGGGATGGGTTTTAGAGGCGAGCGAGGTCGTAGGCTTGGGCGGCTGACTCACCGGCGAAGATGAGGTTGGTTGTGGCTTCCTGAGGATTGAGCGCCTGGTCGAGAGGCATGGGCTTGCGGCAGATCGGCAGTACCAAGTCGATACCTTGCTCATATACCGCGTTCAGGTTGTCAGCACGGCCGCCCACGACGGCGACCACCGGCTTGCCATATCGCCTGGCGCGGCGAGCCACACCCACCGGCGCCTTACCGGCGGCGGACTGCTCGTCCATATTGCCCTCGCCTGTTATGACCAGGTCGACATCGCGCACGCGCTCGTCAAACCCCACGAGATCGAGCACCGTCTCTACACCCGAGCGCAGCTCCGCACCGAGCGCCAGCAACGCGGCGCCCAAGCCACCGGCAGCGCCCGCGCCGGGCACGCCGAGCACCGAGCCAAATGTCCGTGCGCCCTCGGATGTGCGCAACAACCCCTGGGCTCGCGCCTCGAAAATTGCCGCATCGAGCAGGCGACCGTAGCCGACCATCCATCTGTCGCACCTGCGCAGCACCTCAGCGCCATCCGCCGGCAGGCCCTTCTGCCCGCCGAACACCGCCAGTGCGCCTCGACGCCCCACGAGCGGATTCTCGACATCCGAAAGCACAACGATACGAGAGCCACCCAAAGCCTGCAGCGCTGGCGCCAAATCAACGCTCGCCACCTGCTCAAGGCCCGCAAGACCGGGGGCGACATCGCAGCCCCGATCATCGACCACGCGCGCGCCCAGCGCCTGCAGCATACCGGCGCCGCCATCGTTGGTGGCACTGCCGCCCAAACCAATATAGATAGTCTTTGCGCCCATGCGAACCGCGCGAAGCATGAGCTCGCCCACGCCATAGGTTGAGGCAGCAAGCGCCGCCGATTCCGTGCAGGGCGAATACCCAATACCCGCCGCCTCGGCCATCTCAATTACAGCCGACTCATGCTCGCCGCCCACTAACATCCGGGCAGGCACACGCTCGCCAAAGGGGCCTGCAACCTCGCAGGTCACAAGCTCGCCACCGCAGGCGGCAACGGCATCGAGCGTTCCCTCGCCACCATCTGCCAGCGGTAATGTGCACACCTCAGCATCGGGCCAAACGCGGCGCATGCCCTCGGCAACCGCCGCCTCCGCCTGCGCGCTCGAAACGCTACCCTTAAAGGAGTCGATCGCCAACAGCACACGGCGGGGCCGGCGCTGCACGGGGCCAAAATCAACCGCCGCGCCAGCATCCTCTTCGGCACCCGCGAGCGCTGCAGCGTGAGCGGCGTGTGCTTCAAGATCGGCCCCACAGCCGCAATCAGCGCCGCCCGCTCCGCGCAGACCGCCAAAATAGCTACTCAGCAGCTCACGGCATTCATCCGCCAGGACCCCAGCCGTCACGTTAAACCGATGATTCAGGCGCGAGTCGGCATTCAAATCGTATAGGGATCCCAACGCGCCCGCCTTGGCATCGCTCGCGCCATACACGCAGCGCCCCACGCGCGCGTTAACCATAAGGCCTGCGCACATGCAGCAGGGTTCCAACGTCACATAGACCGTACAGTCGGAAAGGCGCCAGCGACCGAGCGACCGAGCGGCAGCGCACAGGGCCACGAACTCTGCATGAGCCGAAGGATCCTGATCGAGCTCGCGCCGATTGTGCGCCCTCGCGACGATCTCGCCGTCCCGCACCACTACGGCTCCGATGGGCACCTCGCCCACCGCCACGGCGGCTCGCGCCTCCGCCAACGCCTCGCGCATGAACTTCTCGTCGATTTCGGTGATCGTCATCGTTCGCCTTCCCTGTTGCAAATTCAAAACGATGCTATCATTACGACTCACGGAGAGATGGCAGAGCGGTTGAATGCGGCGGTCTTGAAAACCGTTGAGCGCGAGAGCGTTCCGGGGGTTCGAATCCCCCTCTCTCCGCCACTTCTAGTGATGCACCGGCGTCATGGTCCGCTCAAACAGTGCATCGACCACGTCGGCTATCTCAGGTCGACGCTCAAGATCGTGGCCCGATTCCCACCATATCGTGAAAAGTCGAATAATACCGCCGGCGACAAACTCAGACGTCGTCTCGAGTGACACGGGGGCCAGGGCATCCTCGGCGAGCACGTTCATCACACGCTCGCGGATGGAGCGGGCAATGCGGTCGCAAATGACGTTGGTCAACATGCCCGACATGCTGCTTGCCAAAATGTTATCCATGAGCTGCTCGTGCGCCAGAATCAAATCCATGGCATCGTCCAAAATCGCGTGCCGAAGCGCGCGCACGTCCTCGGCAGACACCGCGCCGGCCTCATCGGGCTGTTTTTGCGGCAAGCCCGACATAAGCTCATCGATATAAAAGGCAAAGTAATCGTTCTTGTCGCGAAAGTGCTTGTAGAACGTCGTGCGGCGAATCATGGCGCGGTCGCACAGCATGGCAACCGTCAGGTCCTCAAAACGATGCTCCTCGAGAAGCTCGGTGAAGGCATCGAACAGGGCGCGGTAGGTTTTCTTAATGCGAAGGTCCACTGGTATCGCCATCCTCAGGGCAAAGACAACACTCGTCAATCTGTCGCATATCTTACACCTGTACCTCGCGCGCTTTGCCCCGGTGCCGACCCCGCCGAAAACACAACGCTTACCGGAAAGTTCGGCACGGCAAAACGTTGCGGGTATACTAGTAGCGTTATACCAACGGCAGCTGGCGCATGCCGCCGCGGCCATTCGAAACGGAGACATCATGATTACCGTCATCATCGGCATCGTTGTTGTCATTGTGATTGTCTGCGCCATCGCCGGCATCTACAACAACATGGTCACCAAGCGTAACCGCATCGATAACGCCTGGCAGAACATCGACACGCAGCTGCAGCGTCGCAACGACCTGATTCCCAACCTGGTCGAGACCGTCAAGGGCTACGCCAAGCACGAGCAGGAGACGCTCTCCGCCGTGATCAGCGCGCGTAACACCGCCGTCAAGGCCACCACGCCCGAGGCCAAGATGGAAGCCGACAACGTGCTGACCGGTGCACTGCGTCAGCTCTTCGCCGTAGCCGAGGCCTATCCCGATCTTAAGGCAAACACCAACTTTACGCAGCTGCAGGCATCGCTCGAGGATACCGAGAACAAGATTAGCTACGCACGCCAGAGCTACAACGATTGCGTGCTCAGCTACAACAACGCCATTCAGACGTTCCCGGCTGTCATCTTTGCCGGCATCTTCCAGTTTAAGGAGCGCCAAGGCTTCGAGGCCGCCGAAGCAGCCCGCCAGGCCCCGACCGTCAAGTTCTAGTAGTTTGACAGCGCATCCTTAATCGGCCAAATGCATAAACCGCCCCGTCGAATGCATACTTCGACGGGGCGGTTTCCTTTTTCGCGAAGGTCCCCCTCTAAGCGTCGTGCATTTTTAGGAGTATTCAACATAACCAAGGGCTTCGGGCGCCACGACAAATGCCAAAGACCGCGAATATCCCTGCAAATCAAACGCTGTCAGCCCGTAACCCCACCCATCATTCGTAGAAAACATCGAGAACTCCCGATTTTTTTGCCCGAAGCCGGTATGCAGGGGCCTTCGATTGCAGAATACTCGCAAAAATGCACGTCGCCACCGCCCCCACATGGCGCGAAGCAAAACAAAAGGGCGACCTTCCTTTCCGGCGCACTCCGCAGGACGAAAGAACCTCCGCCGCACAAAGTGCGCAGCGGAGGTTCTTTCATGTCCGAGGACGCGCCGGAAAGGAAGGTCGCCCTCGGGCCGGACAGCTAAGACAGCTTACGCGACGGTGTAAACCCAGTTGTGCTTGTCCTCGACAGCACCAGACTGGATACCAGTCAGGGTCTCGCGGAGCTTCTTCATCACAGGGCCAATCTCGGTGTAGCCAGCCGGGAAGGTCACAGTCTCGTCGGCACCGTAAACCTTGTTGTCGATCTCGCCAACCGGGGAGATGACGGCAGCGGTGCCGCACAGGCCGCACTCCACAAAGGTGCCGGCCTTGACCTCGGCCCACTCGACGGGACGCTGGTCGACGGTCATGCCCAGGTCCTGAGCAACCTGAACGAGCGAACGACGGGTGATAGAGGGCAGGATGGAGTCGGTGTGCGACTGAGGAACGACGAGGGTGCCGTCCTCCTTCACGAACAGGACGTTGGCGCCACCGGTCTCCTCGACATAGGTGCGGGACTCGGAGTCGAGATACAGGTTCTCGGCATAGCCCTCGCGATGGGCCTCCATCGTGGGCTTAAGGGACATGGCGTAGTTCAGGCCGGCCTTGATGTTGCCGGTGCCGTGCGGTGCGGCACGGTCATACTCGGAAACGCGCAGCTTGACGGGCTTGAGGCCACCCTTAAAGTACGGACCGACCGGGGTCACGAGAATGCGGAACGTGTACTCAGGAGCGGGAGCCACGCCGATCACGTCACCGGAGCCGATCATAAACGGACGCACGTACAGGGTCGCGCCGGAGCCGAAGGGCGGAACCCAGGCGGCGTTGGCAGAAACGACCTGCTTGACGGCCTCAACGAACTTGTCCTTGGGGAACGGGGGCATCTCGAGGCGCTGGGCAGAGTTATACATACGCTCAGCGTTCATGTCGGGACGGAAGCAGACGATGCTGCCGTCCTCGGCGGTGTAGGCCTTCAGGCCCTCAAAGACCTCCTGGCAGTAATGGAAGATACCGCCGCACTCGGAGACATGCAGGGTGTGGTCGGTGGTCAGGCCGCCCTCGTCCCACTCGCCATCCTTCCAATGAGCCTCGTAGCTGTAATCGGTCTTCATGTAGCCAAAGCCGAGGCTACCCCAATCGATATCCTTCTTCTCGACAGTCATATGTCGCTCCTTACATACACAGTTGCATACTCGCGAACCCGCACGCAAGGACCGAGGCCGACCGCGTCGCAACGTCGCACGCCCGGAGCGTAGAGCCGGACGGGACACGCGAGCAGCATCAAAGCCGATGGCACGTCGATTCGCATGCACGAGATTGTACTCCCCGCACGCGTCTGATAAAACGTTTTTCTTTAACTAACTAAAGTATTTTCATTTGACCGAAGCTAAAGCGGCCCGCCACCGTAAGCAGTGACGGGCCTCAACTGTACGGTCTGCGCGCTGGCTCGAGCTAGGCGTTCTATTTGCCCAGCTTGGCCTTAACCAGACCGACCACGGTCGGGATGATCGACACGGCAACGATGCCGATAATCAGCAGCTCAAAGTGCTCCTGCACAAAGGGAATGCCGCCAAAGAAGTAGCCCAGCAGCGTAAAGACCGTCGACCAGGTAATGCCGCCCAGCACGTTAAAGACGACAAAGTTGCGCCAGTGCATGCCGCCCATGCCAGCAATAAAGGGCACAAAGGTGCGGATAAACGGGAAAAAGCGGCCCAGGAAGATGGCCAGGTGACCCCACTTGTCCAAGAAGTCCTCGGACTTTTTGATGCGCTCGGGCGTCATGGCCTTGACCTTGCCCGAAGCGATGATCTTGCGGCCAAAGAAGTGACCGATCATAAAGTTGCACTGATCGCCCAAAATGGCAGCGGCCCATGCGGTGGCCAGAAGCGCCACGATGTTAAAGCCGCCGTTGTGGGCAAAGAAACCCGAGGCGAACAGCAGCGAATCACCGGGAAGGAACGGGAAGAACACCACGCCCGTCTCGATAAAGATGATCAGGAACACGCAGCCGTAGGCCATAAGCGGGCCGGCGGCGATCCAGCTGGCGATCGCGGTGCGCGGGTCCTTAAGCAGCTCGGCAATAAAATTGATGAAACCCATGAAGTAAAACCTCTCAGTTGTGGGCGCGGATACGTCCAAGTTGACCAGTATACGGTTGCGGTGCCCCCTCGTGCGCAACCCCACAAAAGCATGACTCCATTACCAGCAAGTTTGCATAACTGACACTTGTAGCGCAAAGCCGCCAAGATTGTCCTTTTTAATCCCTAGCGAATCGCTATACTTTATTGAATCGCATTGCCATGGCGCTAAGGGAGGGCGGCCGGTGAGCTTTATCAATACCATTCGCGAGGACATCAAGACCGTCCAGGCGCAGGACCCCGCTGCGCAAAACGGTCTGGTCATCTTCTTTTCCTATCCTGGCCTGCACGCCAAGTGGAACCACGTACCCGAGCATTGGCTCTGGGAGCACGGCCACCGATCGCTCGCCCGTGTGCTCTCGCAGCTCACCCGCCATATCACCGGCGTCGAGATTCACCCTGCCGCGCAGATTGGCAAGCACTTCTTTATCGACCATGCCATGGGCGTCGTCATCGGCGAGACCACCATTGTGGGCGACAACTGCGTGCTTTACCAGGGCGTTACGCTCGGCGGCACCGGCAACGAAACCGGCAAGCGCCACCCCACCCTGGGCAACAACGTCACCGTGGGCACGGGCGCCAAGGTGCTCGGCAACATCCGCATCGGCAACAACGTCAAGATCGGCGGCAACTCGGTCGTCGTCAAAGACGTGCCCGACAACTGCACCGTCGTGGGCGTGCCGGGACGCATCATCAAGCGCAACGGCTGCCGTGTGTTCGAGGAGAGTTTCGACGCCAAGCAGCATCGCGAGTACATGCCCGATGACGCCGCCGAGCAGAGTGCCCTCAACCGCCAGGGCATCACCGAGAATGCCCGCCGCGTCAAAGAACTCGAGCGAGAGGTGGCCGAGCTCAAGGCCCTCGTCGCCAAGCTCGTGGAAGAGCGCTAGGAACGCAAGCGGCACAAAACGACATCGGCACCGACGCAAAAGGCGCGCCAGGGAATCAATCCCCGGCGCGCCATTCCTTTTGATGTGACAAAGGGACTGTCCCTTTGTCACATTATGCGAACTGACTCAGATAGAGGTCGGCATAAGCGCCCTCGGCTGCGAACAGCTCCTTATGCGTGCCCTGCTCGATAATGTTGCCGTGGTCCATGACCAAGATCAGGTCGGCGTCCACGATCGTCGACAGGCGATGCGCGATCACAAAGCTCGTGCGCCCGCGCATAAGCGCGTCCATGGCACGGCCGATGGCAAGCTCGGTACGCGTGTCCACGCTTGAGGTCGCCTCGTCCAGGATGAGAATCGCCGGGTTGTTGAGCAGCACGCGTGCGATGGTCAGCAGCTGACGCTGGCCCTGGCTGATGCTTTCGGCATCGTTGGCCACGCGCGTGTCGTAGCCCTGCGGCATGGTGCGCACGAAGAAGTCGACCTGCGCGGCACGAGCGGCGGCCACAATTTCGTCGCGCGTTGCCTCGGGGCAGCCGTAGGCGATGTTTTCGGCAATCGTGCCATCGAATAGCCAGGCGTCTTGCAGCACCATGCCAAACTGCTGACGTAGCTCGCCGCGATCCATGCGGCTCGTATCCACGCCGTCGAGCGTAATACGTCCGCCGTCAATCTCGTAGAAGCGCATGAGCAGGTTGATGAGCGTCGTCTTGCCTGCGCCCGTGGTTCCCACCACCGCGATCTTCTGGCCCGGCTCGGCAGTAAACGACACGTCGCGCATAAGCGGCTTGTCGGGCGAATAACCAAAGCGCACATGCTCAAAGGAGACACGGCCCTCGACCTTGCCCGGCAGCTTGGCGGCCTCGTCCGGCAGCGGATCGGCCTCCATCTCGGGCTCATCGAGCAGGTCGAACACGCGCTCCGCACTCGCCAGCGCGCTCTGCAGCGAGTTGAAGGTAAACGACAGCTGCGTCATGGGCTCAGATGCCTCGTAGATAAACTGGAAGAACGCCTGGAACACGCCGACGGTCATGTGGCCGGCAACCAGCATACTGCAGCCCACAATCGCAATCACGATCTGTGCCAGGCGGCCGATAAAGCGCACCGCGGGGCCGACGGCGTTAATCATAAAGTCGGCCTTGGCACTCACGCGTGCCAGCTCGCCCGAGGCCTGGTGCACCTCGGCAGAACTTTGGCGCTCGCGGTTAAACGCGCGAATCACCAGACGGCCCGAGTAGCCTTCCTCGACCGCACTCGTAATCTTGGACACCCACTCTTGGCGCTCACCGGTTACGTCATGCGTGCGGCGCGAGACCACCTTGGTCACCAGCAGCGACAACGCCGTAAAGAACAAAAAGACCAGCGTAAGTGGCACGCTAAACACGAACATCACGCTCACGGCGCCCACCACGGTACCGATCGACACCAGAAGCTGCAGCAAGCCGCGCTGCATGCTCTCGGACATCTTGTCCAAGTCGTTGGTCGCACGGCTGACGACCTCACCGGGACGATGCGCGTCAAAAAAGGCAAGCGGCAGACGGTTGAGCTTTTGTGCGATGCGGTTGCGTAGGCACAGATTGAGGCGTTCGGCAACGCTCGACATCAAAAAGCTCTGGAGCGCGTAGAACGAAGCGGCGGCCGTCCAAATCAAAAAGTAGATGAAGATAGTCCTGCCGCAGTTCTCCCAGGTGATGCTGAAGGTGGTGTCGTTGGCAAACGCCACCTGAATGTGGCTCCACAGCTCATCGATCACGCGGGCGCTATATGCCGGCGCGGCAGTGTTAAAGATGGCATAGAACACAATGCTCGCGAACACGATATAGAAGCGCCAATGGTCGCCGGCAGCCTCGCTCCACAGGCGGCGCACCGTCGCCCAGGTATCTCGAGGCGTCTCGTCGTCGTCTTCGTCGTCCACGTCGCGCATGCGCTCTGCCTCGGCGCGGGCGCGCTCGTCCTCGGCACGTTCGTTTTCCTCGTAGAGCGCTTGGCGGCGAGCCTCGCGCTCGGCTGCAGCCTTGGCGGCGTCATCCAGCTCGGGTGCCACGGCAACCGTTTCCTCGACCAGCCCCGCGGCAACGGCGTCATCAACGCCGCCCTGCTTCTTGAGCTCCCCGGTCATGCTACTCACCTCCCTTCATTTGCGATTCCGCGATGGCACGGTACACCTCGCAGGTTTCCATAAGCTCGCCATGCGTGCCCAGGCCCACAACCTCGCCATCCTTGAGCACGACGATCTGGTCGGCATGCAAAATCGTCGAGATGCGCTGCGCGATGATGAGCACCGCGGCATCGCGCGTCTCGCCTTGCAACGCATGGCGCAGGGCGGCATCGGTCTTAAAGTCCAGGGCCGAAAAACTGTCATCGAAGATATATAGATCGGCATGCTTCATGAGCGCACGGGCGATTGCCAAACGCTGGCGCTGGCCGCCCGAAAAGTTCGTACCGCCCTGGGCAACCGGGGTATCGAGCCCCTGCGGTTGGTCGAGTACAAAGGTGCTCTGGGCAACCTCAAGCGCGTGAAGCATGTCGCCCTCGGTCGCGCCTTCGTTACCAAAGCGAAGGTTGCTCGCCACCGTGCCCGAGAACAGCCACGCCTTCTGCGGCACATAGGCAATGCGCCCGCGGATTTCGTCTTGCGTAAGCTCGCGCAGGTCCACACCATTCAGGCGAATGGAGCCCTTGGTGGCATCGTGGAAGCGCAGCAGAAGCTTTGCCACCGTCGATTTGCCCGAGCCTGTCGAGCCAACGATCGCAGTCGTCTGACCGCGACGGCAGGCAAAGCTCAGGTCGCACAGGGTGTCCTCGTCGGCATCGTCAAAGCGAAACGACATGTGGTCGAACACGGCCACCGCATCGGCTTCGTCTTGGGGCTCGCGCGCCCCGTCATCCAGCGTGCGCTCGCCATCGACGATGCTCGGCTCAATCTCCAACACCTGCTGCGCACGGTTCAGGCACGCGGCAGCACGCGGAAGCGTCAGCACCACCATCTGCGCCATCATCACAAAGAACAGGATCAGAATTGCATACTCCAGCACCGCCGAGATACTCGCAATCTGCATGGCGTGGGCGCCTACGCGGTTGCCGCCCACCCACAGCACCGCCACCTCGGCGATGTTCATCAAAAAGAAGCTTGAGCTGTCGAGGCCCACAAACAGGTGGTTGACTTTGATGGCGTTGGCGGCGTATTCGCTAAACACCTCGTCCAGACGCCGTTCCTCGTGGCGCTCCTTGTTAAACGCACGGATGACGCGCACGCCCACAATATTCTCGCGCAGCACCACGTTCATGCGGTCGATAAAGCCCTGTAGGCGCATAAAAATCGGCGCCGCGTTGGCAACCGTAAAGACCGCCGCCACCAGCACAATCGCAACGACTACGCCCAGAAGCGTGCCCATGGCGGGATCGATAAACCAGGCGAAGATGATGCCCGCCACAGCCAAAAACGGCACGGGCAGCACCAGCTGAATCGTCTGCAGAATCGCCTGCTGAATCACGTTGATGTCGTTGAGCGAGCGCGTGATCATCGATCCGGTGCCAAAGCGCTCAAAATCGCTGGCCGCGAGCTCGAGCGATTTGTCGTACACGGCATTGCGGATATCGCAAGCCACGTTGGCGGCCAGGCGCGCCGAAAGATAGCAGCCCAGCACCGTGCCGCCGCTAGCCATGCTGGTCGCGATAAACATGTATAGGCCGTTGCGTAAAATGTAGTCGACATCGCCCGTGGTAATACCGGTGTTGACCATGTTCGCCAGCATCGTGGGAACCAACAGCGTACCGACGTTATCCACCAGCAGCACCAGCAGTGTCACTGCGACAAGCCCTCGATATGGCTTTAGAAACCTCATTAACAGTCGCACGACTCCCCCTCACGTCGATCTTGCATCTGGCTTGCGGCTGCCACCTGCTGTTTAAATGTCTCGCACTCGTCGCCGAGCACCTGAGAGAATTTGCCGATCAAGCGCATAATCTCGCGCTGCTCACATGGCTCAAGCGCGCCAAAGGCTCGCTGCTCGGCCTTGAGTGCCGGCAGCGCATAACGCTCGGCAAATCGCCTGCCCTCTTCGGTCAGGCTCACAACCTTGTTCTTACGACTGCCTTCGGTAAACTCCAACGTTGCGAAGCCCCGCGCCGTCAAGGTTTTAATTGCCGAATTGATGGTCTGCTTGCTGTAGAACCATTCGCTTGTCAGACGGCTTACGGCAATACTGCCGCCCGCCGTGCTGGTATCGACGAGCATCCAGTAAGCGCAGTCCGAAAGGCCGCAGGCACGCGAGAACTCCGAATAGATATGGTCGAGTCCATTGAGCAACCGGTCGAAGTCGACCAGTTTAACCGCACCATTCATCTATCCCACCATTCGATTGTCCGATTTTTGACCAATTTTATGTCTCTAGATTAGTCCGAGTTTTGACTATCGTCAACAGCCTCTCCGCAAATGCGTGCACTTTTATGGCCTATCGGCAGAAAAAGACCGCCGGCGCGGGGGCGGCGCCAGCGGTCACGTGAAAATCGGGTTTTATTGCCTGTTAAGCGGCGACGGCCTCATAGACCGTAGCGCCCGAGAAGCTGTCATGCAGGCTCTTGCCGGCAATCCACGGCAGCTCGACGACCTCGCAGACCGTGTTGACCAACTCAGAACAGTCAGTAAAGTGGCCCTTGTCGTTGAGGGCCTCGCAATCCTGAACACGCCAATAGCCATCGGTGTGCGTGATGTAGTACTCGTGATCGTTGATCGACACGAAAGCGCGCGTCTTGGAACGCAGCAGCTTCAGAAATCCTTCGAAATCGGTCTCGACGACATCTCCAGCCTGGAACATGATGTTACCTCCTGGCCCGGCGCCACCACGGCGCATTGATAAACGTTGGTACTCCTTTAGTAAAACCTTTATCAGAGGTTATGCGTTCGTCATTTAGGCAAGTGGTAAAAAACCGCAGGATAGACGGGATAAAACGTTTAACCATCCCATTTGTTTGTCACATTCTGAAGGTACTTTTATGCAAACCTACTTTCCCAATTGGAATCTATCCTTTTGGCCGGGCAATTGACCGTCTATCGTTTGAGCCCGACGGGTATGAACGGGGCATCTGCAACGCCACCGCAAGGAGACACCATGGAGACTATCGAAGCACTCATTCACCGCCGCAGCTGCCGCAACTACAGCGATCGTCCCGTCGAGGCCGAAAAGCTTGCACGTATTATCGAAGCCGGCCAATATGCACCGAGCGGCATGGGCCGCCAGCCGGTGACGTTTGTCGCCGTCACCGACCCCGCGACCGTCGAGCGTCTCTCGCAGCTCAACGCGCAAGTCATGGGCAGCAACAGCGACCCCTTCTATGGCGCCAAGACCGTTGTGGTGGTGCTGGTTGACCGCAGCGTGCCCACACATCTGGAAGACGGCTCGCTCGCCATGGGCAACCTGCTCAACGCCGCTTATGCGCTGGGTGTCGATTCGTGCTGGATTCACCGCGCGCATGAGGTCTTTGACTCGCCCGAGGGCCTGGAGCTGCTGGCCAGCTGGGGCCTGCCCGCCGACGGCAGTCTGCGCGGTGTCGGTAACTGCATTCTTGGCTACGCCGAGGACACGCTACCCGAGCCCAAACCCCGCCGCGACAACATCATCTACGTAAGGTAATCAGAACCACCCTTAAAAAGGGTGGTTTGCTCTTAGGGTATAACCCACGGGCC